>OGIQ01000219.1_pt1 | contig 23680 bp, 15 predicted proteins | sample 1571811 | NCBI WGS metagenome assembly OGIQ01 (sample SAMEA2582103, study PRJEB24529) | metagenome | biome: Human gut stool | place: China | collected 2011
TGCCAGGCCCAGCGTTTGAAATCAAGAATGTCGCGCCGGTAGCCCTTGGTCGTACTGGCATATTCATAAGGCTCGCGTGCCAACACGTCATCATTGTCCACCCCAAGAATGGTCTGACCTTCCAAAAGCGACCCATGCAGATAGTAGATATTCGCTGGCCAGACGTCATACAGCTGCTGCGCCGTATCAGTATAGTTAAAGTTTAAAACCGCGCCAGCCTGACCTAAAAATTACCGCGCTGTTTGTGAACGCGTAGGGTCGCTGACTAAGACGCGTTCTCGCTCCGTCCGCAGATATCGGGAGAATTCATGCTCAAAACGGCGAATCGCCCGCGTGCTGCGCTGCTGAACCATCACGCCCGCTCCCGGCATCTTACGCGTTGCACTTAGCTGATAGGCATTTTCAGCCGCCACGCGAATCTGGGCCTCGACATCCGACCAGCGGACCTGCTGACTGCGGGCGCGGCGATTAAAATGAACGATCTCATCCAGCGGCGTCGTTCCCACGTGCTGCCAAAAATCCTGATAGCGGCTCTTAAAGCCATGAAAAAGATCAAAGCCATTGCCAAGAACTACCAGCAGCTGATTTTGATCATGGTGCTGGTCAACGAACAATGACTGATCCAGTTCTGGGGGCACGATCACCAGCAACACTTCCTTTCAACCAGTCTTACCAACAGCATCATTGTTTAGACAAGACTTGACGGTATCAGTTCATATCCTCACAGCGCATTCCCGGAACACAGTCGCAGGGAACCTCAACCGGTGCCGCTGCGGCTTTTTGGGTCAGCAGTTCCTGCAGCTGTCTGACGTCTGCTTGGCTGAGCGTGGCCCTTTCAATCACATGTGCCAGCGTCTTGCCAACGTGCATATCGCACAGATTATCGAACAGATCATCCGCAGCTTCGTTCATCGTCGGCTGTTCTTCAACGCATGGCTCATAGACAAACGCCCGCCCAACCCGCGTAGTTTTTAAGGCGCCTTTTTGAACCAGCCGGCGCAGCAGCGTTTTGACCGTGGCCGGCTTCCAAGCTACCTTGCCCTGCAGAATCTCGATCATCTGCGTACTTGTAACATGCTTGAGCGTCCAAGCTACCCGCATTACCTGCCATTCTGCCGGCGTTATCGAATTTTCCAAAAAGATCTTCCTTTCTCTACTTTAAATTGCGTTTAAAGCCCAGCATGCTGCTCAATGCCGCAGTAGCCGGCTTGCCTTTTTTGGTTGAATCTGGTTTGGTTAATGTCGCCGTCTGGACCACTCCTGATTGACCTTGGGTATGGGACGCATCATCATGACTGTTTTGAGCCGGCTTAGTTTCAGATTCGGTATCGCTTTGATCGTCACTATTTTGAAACAACCCAGCATCGCTATCCTCTGATTCACCTGTGATCGGCGAAGCAGTTGAACCCTCAGACATCGGAACGAACGCCTCGATTTCTTCGCCATTTAACGTTTCATAGGTTATATCAAGCTGGCTGACCAGGCGATCAGCCAGCATTTGCGTCGTCTGCGGATCAGACAAGGCAGTCTGGGCCTCCTTGAACGCCAGATCAAACGCAGCCTGTCTGGAGTCATAGGCCGCTTGATAGCGCTTGGTTTGATCAACACCGGTCATTTTAGCGACTGCTTTTTTCAGCTGCGTCAAATCACTGGTCTTGCCATTAAGGGCCTTGCGCGCTTTCAATAGTTCACTGGTCGTCAGGTCAATCGTTTCTTGGGCTGCCGACTGAAAATCAGGCGCCAGCTTCGACAGATCGGCCACCGCGGCGTTCAATTCCTGGTTGGCCGCGGCTTGACTCAACAGCCGCTTAGCCTGATCAAAACTGGCTTTGAAGGTCTGCCGGCGACTGGCATCTGCGTTCAGGTAGCGCAGCGTGGTCAGATCGGCCTGTGCACTCTTAAAGACCAGTGCCAGCTGGCTGAAGTCGTTCTCCATGCCGCTTAATGCTCCACCAGCCTGCTGCAGTTTTTCAACGGTTTGATCCACCTGCGACTGCAGCACGAATTCATCGGTCTGAATGATTTTTCGCGCGGCCGCCAACGCTTTGTTCAGCTCTTCTTTTGCCAGTGGACTGGCATTGACATAGCGGGCCGTCTCCATCAACAGCTCAGCGTCACTGACTGCCTGCCGCAAAACAAAAGTCGTCGTCTCTTGACCATCGAGCCTTGTAACGGCATGCGCCAGACTTTCCTGTACTTTTAAAAACTGCTTGAGCGTCACGTCGCGGTTCTGCTCCAGATCCTGCAGCTGTGCATAGGCGGCATCGAATGGCGCTTTTTGGCTGGCATTTTGATAGCGCGCACTTTGCTTCAGCTGACGCGCTGCCGTGACCAAGATCTGCCAGTGCGCATCATCAATCAATCTAGCCGTCATTTTTTCACCATCTTCCTTTTGAATAAATGCTTTTATTCTATTATGGACCATTTCTTACATAACAAAAAGCGATTTTGCTGAATGCTGACCTTTTTATTTGCTATAATGATTGCAAAGCTAATTTTGAAAGGAAAATTGCAAAATATGGAAGTTAGTACCAGTCCCATAACACTTTTTACAATTATATTCATTCTGCTTTTAGCAGCGCTGTTTACCCTGTTGGAATATTCCTTGATCAAGGTTCGTCCAACCGAGTTAAAAGAGCTCAAACAGACATCCAGCGTACGGCGTGCCGAAAATATGATTGAGCACCTGACGGAATACCTGTCTACGGCGCAAGTCGGGGTTACGATGACGTCACTGATCTTAGGTTGGATTGGTGAAACGTATATTACCGAACTGCTGGAAAAGTCACACATCTTCCCACCGGCAATTGCCAATAACTTCAGCTCAATCATTGGGATTCTGCTGTTTACGTTCCTGCACGCGGTCTTTACCGACTTGGTTCCTAAAAACATGGCGATTGATCAACCGGTCAAGATTCTGCTGGCAATTGCCCACCCAATGACGTTCTTCCACATTATCTTCTACCCGCTGATCTGGCTGTTTGACTGGACGGCTAAGCTGATTACCAAGATGCTTGGCTTCTCGGTCAACCCAGACGAAGACATCTACACCCAAAACGAAATCGTGACCTTATCACAGGAATCCGAACGGGCTGGTGAGATGGATAAAGAAGACGTCGTATTTATGGAACGAGCCTTTCGAATGAACGACAAGGTTGCCGATGACGTCATGGTCGACCGGACGCAGTTGAGCGTGATCGATATTACTGCTACGGTAGCTGATGCAGCCCAACTTTACTTTCAAAAGAAGTACACGCGTTTTCCAGTCGTTGCCAATAACGATAAGGACCACATCTTAGGCTATATCTTCAGCTACGACATCATGCGGCAAAATCAGATCAATCCTAAGCAGGCCATTCGCTCCATCATGCGTAAGATTCCAATCGTTTACCAAAGCGAAGAATTGACGGATGTCTTACAGATCATGATGAAAAAGCAGGTGCCAATCGTTGTCGTCCAAGATGAATATGGTGGCACGGCCGGGATCATTACCGATAAGGACATTTACGAAGAATTGTTTGGTACGGTTGGCGAAGAAATTGATCACGTTTCTTCTGACATGATTGAAAAAAAGGAGCCGGATTCAAAAGGCAACTCAACCTACCTGGTATCCGGCAAGATGCCGCTTGACGACTTTGAGCGCTACTTCAACGTCCGGATTCCACAGTTTGATCAGACCGACGTCTCGACTTTGACCGGCTTTTTCTTGGAACGTCAATACGACTTGAAGGTGGGACAACCCGTTAGAGTCGAAGATTTCAGCTTTACGCCACTGGATCTGAAGAATGCTTATGTCAGCCAGTTCAAGGTGGTTCAGATCAAGCCTAAAAAGAAAGCGACCGAAGATTCTGACGACAGCTCATCGGATCGCAAGCGTCGTCTCAAGCGTGACCGCAAAGATGAACAAAAAAGCGACAATGAAGACTAGCTAAAATTTACAAAGACTTTACTCGTGAAAGCGGGTCAAAGTCTTTTTTTGATGCTAAAATGAAAGTGCTTCAATGATCTTGCCGCATCGGTAGTTCATTCATGACCACTTCCCCATTTTAGGGGGTCATTTTATGTACGATCGAATTCTAATTCCTGTTACCACACGTTCTTTTAGCCGCGAAATCGATCCATCATTTGCCAATCAGCTCAAACGGCTGATCCAGGCTCATCCCAATGCCAGCTTTATGCTTTTGTATATTTTTGAGCCACGCGACTGCCGCTGGCTGGCCGCCGGATTGCCAAGTCTTGATCCAGACTTAATGTTAAGCCTAGCCGCACACCAACTGACGCGGATCGAACGGCTGCTTCAAGGTGTTGGTGCCCATCAGATTGAGCATCAGTTAGCAGTTGGCGATCAATATCTGGTTATCAGCCAGTTGATTCAAAAAAGCGGCTATGAGCTGGTCGTTGCACCTTGGCGGCCAAAATGGTGGCAACGCTGCTGGCGGCATCTGTCCCATCCCGCGCGTCCAATTACCAATGACCTTTTGATCTTAAACGTTCAGTAATCATCAAATAGTTTATCAGCATCGTCGACTCGGATTGTTTCGGGTCGGCGATTTTTTGTTTTAAATTCTGTAAACTGCCATGGCCAGCATCCGCGTGTTCACCGTTCAATCATTGATCTGACGCGCCTGATTGCCATGGTTAATTTTATTAAGCAGTTTGCTTTGTAATTTTTAGGTTATTTTAAGCTTTTTGGCATTAATTAAAACTATCTACCTGCCAACGTTTAGCGATAATTCGAACTATTATAGTTTTAACACCGGTTATTGTTCGCTTAATAGTGTGAAATAAAGCTGATCAGCCGTCTTTATTTAATTAGTTGTTTGCTTTGTATCGTTTTTGTAAATTTGAACCTTACGTGTTTTTTACGGAAAACCGTCTTTTTTCTTTACGTTTCTGCCTTAAATTATAAACCGTACTCAGGTACATGCTTTATTCATGGGATTTATTCATGGGATATTGAGAAAGGAAGCAAATAACATGAACAAGAAGTCACTTATCTCTTTAGCTGCCGTCGCTACTTTAGGTTTTAGCCTGTTTGGCGGTACGGTAGGCACGGTCCACGCTGCATCTGACAGCAATAAGATCAGCATTGTCGGCTCGACGGCTCTGCAGCCGCTTGCCGAAACGGCGGCTCACAGCTACATGAGCAAAAACTCTGGCGTCAACATCGATGTCCAGGGTGGTGGCTCCGGTACTGGTTTGAGCCAGGTTCAATCTGGTGCCGTTTCAATTGGTAACTCTGACATCTTCGCTGAACAGCAAAGCGGAATCGATGCCAAGAAGCTGCAGGATCACAAGGTCGCCGTTGTCGGGATGGCCCCAGTCGTTAACAAGAGCCTGAAGGTCAACAATCTGTCAATGAGCCAGCTGCAAAAGATCTTCACTGGTAAGATCACCAATTGGAAACAAGTCGGCGGTCCAAACGAAAAGATCACCGTTATCAACCGTGCTAAAGGCTCTGGTACGCGGGCAACGTTTGAATCAGCCGTTTTGAAGGGCAAGACGGCCATGAAGACTCAGGAACAAGACTCCAACGGCACGGTTCAAAAGCTGGTTGCCAACACGCCTGGTGCCATCAGCTACCTGGCCTTCTCATACACCAAGTCTGACAAGATCAAGGCTTTGAAGGTTGACAACGTTGCGCCAACTGACAAGAACGTTGAAAACAACTCTTGGAAGATCTGGTCCTATGAACACATGTACACTAAGGGCGCTGCCAAGGGTCAGACCAAGAAATTCTTGAACTACATGAACTCCAAGGAAGTTCAAAGCAAGGACGTTAAGAACCTTGGCTACATCAGCATTCACGACATGAAGGTTACCAAGAACGCTGACGGTCAAGTTACCAAGAAATAACCACCGCGTCAATCAATAAAGGAGAGAAACCGGAGGAAGCAAGATGAATGAACAAGATCAACTGATGCAAAGCAGTTTTCAAACCAGGCAGGACCATTGGGGCAAATTGGTCAGCTATTTCTGCATTACGGTAATTGGACTGCTGGTCATTTCAATTATTTACTTCATCGCCGCACGAGGCTTGAACATGTTTATTAAAGATGGCGTCAGCCTCAAGGACTTCCTAACCGGTATGACCTGGGATCCAACCGTTACTGACGCTCACGGCAAGCCAGAAGTCGGCGCCTGGCCAATGATCTTTACCTCATTTGCCGTTACGATTCTGGCCACGCTGGTCGCAACGCCGCTCGCTTTGGCCGTTGCCATCTTCATGACTGAGCTGGCCCCTAAAAAGGCAGCCTCATTCATGCAGTCGGTCATTGAGCTTTTGGTGGGGATTCCATCCGTCGTTTACGGGTTCGTCGGCTTAGTCGTCGTCGTTCCCTTTATCCGCCATCTTTTCGGCGGTACCGGGAGTGGGATCTTGGCAGCCGTTACGGTGCTGTTCGTCATGGTGCTGCCAACGATCACTTCCATGTCAATCGACAGTCTTAAAAACGTGCCTAAAAACTATCGTGAAGCTTCAATCGCATTAGGGGCCACGCTTTGGCAGACGATCTACAAGGTAATTCTGCGCTCGGCCATTCCCGGGATCTTGACCGCCGTTATCTTCGGGATGGCACGAGCATTTGGTGAGGCCCTGGCCGTTCAAATGGTTATCGGTAACGCGCCTTTGATGCCAGAAAACCTGATTTCGCCAGCCTCAACTCTGACCAGTACTTTAACGGTCGGCATCGGCAACACCGTTATGGGGACCTTGCCAAACGACGCACTCTGGTCTTTGGCGCTGGTCTTGATGCTGATGTCCTTGGCCTTCAACCTGCTGGTAAAACTGGTCAACAAGAAAGGAGTCTCACGCAATGCTTAATGCCAAAAAAGCCAATCAGCTGGCAATGGGCATCATTTATGTCTTAGTCGGTCTGGTGGTCTTGATTCTATTTGGTCTGCTGGGCTATATCATCTTAAGTGGTCTACCGCACATCAGCTGGCAGTTTTTGAGCTCAGCTGCCCAAAGCGTTGGTGAAGGCGGCGGGATTCGCGACCAGCTGTTCAACTCGCTGTATCTGTTGGTTCTGACGCTTTTGATCTCCACGCCGCTTTCAATTGGCGCTGGGATCTTCTTAGCCGAATACGCGCCTAAAAATGGCGTCACGGAAGTCTTTAAGACCGCGATCGAAATTTTGAGCTCGCTGCCCAGCGTGGTAGTTGGTCTGTTCGGCTATCTGTTTTTCGTAATCAAGCTGCACCTGGGCTTTTCGGTTATCTCAGGTGCCATTGCCTTAACGTTTTTCAACCTGCCGCTGTTAACGCGGAACTGCGAAAACGCCTTAAACGACGTCTCACCGCTGCAGCGTCAGGCCGGCCTTTCATTGGGGCTTTCCCGTTGGAAGACCATGACTAAGATCATGCTGCCGGAAGCCTTGCCTGGTATTTTAACCGGGGTGATTCTGGGGGCTGGCCGAGTCTTTGGTGAAGCCGCCGCTTTGATCTACACTTCTGGTCAAAGCGCACCAACCGTCGACTACAGCAACTGGAATCCATTTTCCGCAACCAGCTTCTTAAACCCGACTCGTCCTGCTGAAACGCTGGCCGTCCACATTTGGAAGCTGAATACTGAAGGGCTGGTTTCCAATGCCCACGCAATCTCCAGTGGGGCTTCGGCCGTACTGATCATCGTCATCTTATTGTTCAACCTGGGCGCTCGCTACTTGGGCAACCACGTCTACAAAAAGATGTCGGCTCGCAAATAAACTAGAGGTGAAAACAGATGGCTGAATATTCTTTTGAAGATACCTACACGCTGCCCGTCAAAGAACCATTGGCAATGCAGACTAAAAACGTCAGCGTATACTACGGCAAGCAGGAAACGCCCTCGCTTCATCAGGTCAGCATGGACTTTGCCGAAAACAAGATTACGGCTTTGATCGGTCCATCCGGTTCTGGGAAGTCTACTTATCTGCGCTGTCTTAACCGGATGAATGACGAACTGGGCCGCATCGATGGCGAGATTCTGTATCGCGGAATCAATTTAAACTCTCCTCAAGTCAACGTCTACGAGACGCGGCGTGAAATCGGCATGGTTTTCCAGCATCCAAATCCATTTGCCAAATCGATCCGTGAAAACATCACCTTTGCGCCCAAGCTTTATGGCATCAAAGACCAGCAAAAGCTTGATCAGATGGTGGAAGAATCGTTAAAAAGCGTGGCCCTCTGGGATGAGGTCAAAGATTCGCTTGATCGCAGCGCGCTTTCCCTTTCTGGTGGTCAGCAGCAGCGGCTTTGCATTGCCCGCTCACTGGCCATGGATCCTAAAATCATTTTGATGGACGAGCCGGCCAGTGCCTTGGACCCAATCTCGACTTCTAAGCTGGAAGAAACGATGCAGACTCTGAAAAAGGACCACACGATCATCATCGTTACGCACAACATGCAGCAGGCCGCGCGCTGTTCTGATTACTGTGCCTTCTTCTACCTGGGGCATGTCCTGGAGTTCAACTCCACTAAAGACATCTTCAGCAACCCTAAGATCAAGGCAACCAATGATTACGTATCCGGTAACTTCGGCTAGGAGGGCATCATGGAAAAAATTCTTAAATGTAAAAACGTGGTGCTCAAATACGGCACTAAAGAAGCACTGCACGGGATCAACATGGAGATTGAGCAAGACAAGATCACGGCTTTGATTGGTCCGTCTGGCTGCGGCAAGTCAACGCTGTTAAAATGCTTTAACCGCATGCACCTTGATGATAATGCCACGGTTGAAGGCCAGATTCTGTTTAATAATCAAGACATTTATGATCCAAAAGAAGATATGGTTGAGCTGCGGCGGCAGATTGGCATGGTCTTCCAACAGCCGGTTCCCTTCCCGCTTTCCATCTATGACAATGTCGCCTATGGACCACGCATTGGCGGCGTTAAGGATAAGCAGCAGCTGGATCAGATCGTCGAAGAAAGTCTCAAACAGGCTGCCTTATGGGATGAAGTCAAAGATGATCTGAAAAAAAGCGGTTTGGGCCTTTCCGGTGGTCAGCAGCAGCGACTCTGCATCGCCCGCACGCTGGCCGTCAAGCCGCAGGTAATCTTACTGGACGAGCCAACCAGTGCCTTGGACCCGATTTCCAGCGGTTTGATTGAAGAGACGCTGATGAAGCTAAAAGATGAATACACGATCGTCATCGTTACGCATAACATGCAGCAGGCTGCCCGGATCTCTGACTACACGGCATTTATGCTCAATGGTTCTTTGATTGAGTTCAACTCAACCAAGCAGATGTTTGAAAAGCCAGACAACCAGCTGACTGATGACTACTTGAATGGGCGCTTCGGCTAAAAGGAGTTTATAATGGGAGATCAAAATCTAGCAGAAATCTTAAAGGTAAAAAAGCAGTTCGTTGCCATGGGGACACTGGTCAGCTCGCAGATTCACCAAGCAACCAAATCCTTTCTGGAACATGATACGATTCTAGCCAAACAGGTAATTTCCAAGGATCAGCAGGTCAATCAAACTGAGGTCGAACTGGAAAAGAACGTTTTTGACGTCTTGATTCGCAAAAATCCCATGGCCTCTGATTTTCGTGAAACCATGTCAATTCTAAAAGCCAGTTCTGACATGGAGCGAATTGGCGATGCCGCGATCCGCATTGCTCGCCAAACACTGCGCATGTCTGATAAGCCAACCTTTACTGCCGCTGAAAAGCTGATTCAGCAACTGACCTACCAAGTGCGGCAAATGCTGGACAAGGTTGATGAGGCCTATGTCAATGATGACAGTGACGCTGCCTATGCCGTTGCCAGCGAAGACATCAAGGTTGACCGGCTCTATCTGCAGCTGCGGCAACTGGTTTTAAGTCAGCAGGTTAAAGACAAGCAGCAGCTAAAAGCTTCTGACGTCTACTTGATCATCAGCCGGCAACTGGAACGTGTTGGCGACCATATCGTCAATATTGCCGAATGGATTGTTTATGCTCAAACTGGCAAAATCGTTGAGTTGAATCCCGGCAAAAACGATCCTGAACTGATCAAAAAATAACCCACCCTTCCTTATTTTTCATCAAACAACGAACAAAAAGGCCATCTTCAGCTATTTGAAGATGGTCTTTTTTGCTAGTCACGATTTTATGGCACCGGATATTCCCGTTTTGTTTGCCTGTAGACAGGATCCAAATCAATTTTCAAGGGTATCGGACATCCCCATTTTGCTCATCATCGCGCTGCGTTTTTAATGATTTTTCTAACCTTAGACATTGGCCGCTCAGCGATATTGACTGCTTTGGTCATTGAGTCACCGCGATATCCGATTATTGGTGAATCATAAGTCCGGCAGCGTTTTTTAGACTATCTGCCTGCTGGCTTTGTGAAGAAAATCAGTTTTTAACTGGCTGCGAATCTGCAACTACCTACTATTCGCTGATTTTGAGCCAATAGTAGGTAATTGTATATTTAGCTTAACTTTACCTACTTACAGCAGCTTTTTGTAAAAAATAGGTAATGATTTTCTCGTCATATGTTTTATGCAGGATTTCTTTGCATAATAACCGCAGCTGGCTCCCTTCTGCGGTCGGTATGCTGCAGCTTGATCAACGTTTCAATTAACCCAAAGCAATCTGCGCGATCAAGACTATCAGAACAGCTCGACAGCATTGAAAGTCCTCAAAACTACAATCCACCGCATGAAAAAAGACATTAAAAGCTAGCATTGTCGTTTCTTCCCATCGAACCTCCCGCAAAATCACACTATCCTGCTCGCTCCAAACTAGACGCTATTTGAAGCTAAAACCTAGTTAGCCAACTTCGCCAAGCATATCAAATCAGAGTACCAAAAAAGACCCGCCTTAAGCGAGCCTTTTCCTTTATGATTCAATATTAGCCGCGATCATGCTTCTTCTTAAAGAGTCCTGCTAGACCTAGCATGCCCAGCAATGACGTCAACAGCCCCATAATGCTCCATGACGCGTCATTATCATTGTCATTGCCAGTCTGCGGCAGCTGCTTCATCGTCGTCTTGGCAGTTGGCGATTCAGCTGACGTCTGCATTGACTGCGAATCACGTCCGATGCTTGGCTGAACGGTTTCGCTTGGCGCAGCCGGTTGATTTGGTTCCATTGGCTGTTCTGGTTCAACCGGCACGGCGTTCTTAGCGTAGAGCACCGTCTTGACTTGATCAGCCGGCGTCATCTCAAATGCAACCATCGTCTGATCAGGCGTGTAGCCGTCAATTGCTGGCGAGCTGACTGTCGCGTATTCAGTCGGATCACTCGTCCATTCCGTAGCGGCAATGATCTTTCCCGTCACCTTGTCAACCGTGATCGTCCGCGTCCACCGTGCTGTCTGAATGCTGTCTGGTGCTAATGAGTTGCCGGCCGCATCTTGATAGTGCACGATGGCTTGCGTAGTCTGGTCATACTGATCCTTGGCTGGCCAAACTGGACCGGTTGGATCGGCAGGATTAATTGGAGTTTCCGGCAAAATTGGGTTGTCCGAATCCGGATGGTTGGGATCGATTACCTGCGTGCCATGCTTGAGCGTAACGGTGAACGTCTGCAAAGCATTGCCATCCTGATCAAAGACTGCCTTTCCTGCATCTTGAGCCTGAGTAAATTCGTCACTGACCAAAACGTAGCCTTTATTGATCAGCTGCTTGATCTGATCAGCCGTACTGTAGTCGATCTTGGCATCGGTTACGCCATCAACCTTATCGCTTTGAATCGTCTGACCAGTATCTTGATCAACGTAATTGATTCTTGCCTGTTGCGGATCAGCGACGTAGTTGACATAGATCACGACATCATCTTTTTGAGCGGCCGTGATCTCATTTGCGCCAATCTTAGTCTGACCATTGACTGGCGTATAGCCCTTGATTGTCGGTGAAGCAACGGCAACCGTCTTTTGTGATGCCACGGTTTCCCAAAGTGGCCAGTACACCTTGCCCGTCACGTCATCTTGGTAGCCAACCCGTTTAAAGGTCAGTACCTGCACGTTATCGTTAGCGGCCGACTGCTGGCTGTCTTGGTAGACGTAGTGGATGATCTGAGAAACCTTGCGAATACCACTGGCCGGATCAGTGTCCGGATCAACGCTGCTGTAATGGTGACGCAGATAGATCGTAAACAGCTGGTAATTTTGATCATCATTGTCAAACCGCAGCTGTTGTCCTTGGGCTTGCGCGGCGGCTAGTGCCTGGGCAAAGCCATCACTGACCAAAACGTACTTGCCGGTTGGGTTGGTCTGTTCATCGTAGACCAGTTTGCCGAGCTGATCTTTAGTGTCGTAATTAATCTGCTCATTAGTCTTGCCCTTTGCTTCATCATAGGCAACCAATGAGCCGCCATTATCGATGTCGACATACTTGATGATTGCCGTCTGATCATTCGGACTATAGGTTACGATGTCCAGCAGATCAATTGGCGAACCATACTTGTCATTACTCATGGTCAGCGGACTGTGCGACAGAACCGTTACGTCTGGCGTGTAGCCTTTGATTGTCGGCGAGGTAACATCGTCAAACTTGCCTTGCCGCTCGTCGGTCGTCCAGGCACCAGTCCAGTCAATCGCGCCGGTAACCATGTCCAGGTCGCCAGTCTGCTTAAACGTCATGTCCCTTCCATAGTATGGATCAGCCGCCTGCGTGCCATCCGCGTATTTATAGAGCACCGTCTGCTTGATTGTCTTTTCACGGTTGGCCGCCTGTTTTAGAATATGATGCTTCAAATGAACGACAAACGTCTGATCAACCTGGTCATCCAAGTCAAAGACAATGCCATCTTTTGTGCCGTCACTGACCAGATCGTATTGGCCGGTCGGATTGGTCTGCTCATTGTAGATCAGCCGCGCCAAAGTCTTAGCTGAATCATAGCTGCTCTTGGCCCCAGATTGACCGGTTGTATGATCAATCGTGACGACTTTTTCATTGAGATCATCATCAACGTAATTGATGTTGGCCAGTTGGTTGTCGATGATGTAGTAGACCGTATCGGCAACCGTGAAGACCCCGTCACTGGCCTTGTCAAACGTATCAGCATCAATAACGACCGTCTTAGGACTAAGCGTGTTGACGTTCAGATGATAGCCTGGAATCAATTCGGCAATGGCGTCATAGTCTGCTCCGTGCGTCAGGATCAGTTCGCCAAATTGGGCCTGCTTCTTGTATGTGGCATCATAAACGATCGTCTGCGTGACCAGATCCTCATCACCGGTTTGTTCAAAGGTCAAATCGGCAGCTGGGTCATGATAGTCAGATGCCGCCATTTGCCCCTGCTTTGGTCCATCCCGAAAGACGTAGTGCACGACCCGCTGAACCTTAACCGGACGCTTAACCTCTGCATGACGATGCTTGAGGTAGACGACAAAGCTTTGCGAAACGTTATCGTCATCATCAAACCGGATTGGCTGGCCGCCCGTCTCATCTTTGACCAAATCATAACCCTTGGCTGCCCAAGCATTAATCACATTGACCGTCGAATAGTCGCTTAATTGATTGCTAGTACCAGTCAGGTTCTTTTCGCCAATGATGGTCCCAGTATCCTGGTCGAAGTATTCAATATAGGCTGACTGCGGGTTGGCAGTGTAGACAACCTGCTTGTAAATGTTCAGATTCTGATTGTAGTTGTCGTTGTTAACCGTAATAGCAATCTCATCAATCTGACCAGGAACCGCTTTGTAACCTTTAATGGTTGGCGAGACAACGGCAGCAAATTTTTGAGTTGGCGTCCACGTACCGTTCCAGTCAACGATATTGTTAACCAGATCCTTGACCCCATTTTGAGTGAAGTTCAGTTCTTTGGTTACCCGCTGATCTTTAAGCACCACACCATCTTTTACGTAGTCAATGGTTTCGGTAACGGTCTTAGTGCGAGGGTCCTTTTCGGTTTCATATTCATGGCCAAAGTAGACATAATAGACCTGATCTTCATCATTATGATCAAAGACGATCTCTTGGCCGTTCGTTTCATCGGTAAGCAATTTGTAATGCAGCTGTTCAAGTTCTTTGATCATGTCGGTCGTCGTGTAGCCGCTGTTCATGTCCGACAAGCCGCTCAGTTCCTTAAACCTCAGCTGGCGGCCAGTTGGCGTCGTGCCATCGATAAAGTAGATCTTGGCTTTTTGCGGCTGAGCCGTGTAGGTTACGGTCTCATTAATGACCACCGTTTTTTTAGCAAAATCACTATCAGCCGGGCTGATCACAGAAGCTGGCACGACTGCCTTGTCATAGACATAGCCCGCGATCTTTTGCGAAGGCACTTCTTTAAAGCTTTGTGCGTCAACCTTGTCCCAGGTAATCTGCCTATTGACGAGATCCTGCGTCCCATTTTGCGTAAACTTAAGCGTCTGCGGATCGGGAGCAAAGACGTTTTGGCCCGCCTTGTCGCCATTGCCATAGATATAAGTGATAACCCGCTGGTAGGTGACATCGCGCGAAGTCGATTTCTTGACGTGCTCGAAGCGAACCTCAAAGCTTTGGTCGGCAGCATCATTAGCATCAAAGATCACGTTTTGACCATTAGTGTCATCACTGACCTTAACGTAGCCAATCTTTTCGTAGCTAATGATTGCCGAACTGGTATTGTAGCCGCTGTCTGCGTTGGAGTAGCCTTTCAGAGTCACGGTTGACATTTGCCGATCACTTGGTTTTTTAGCGTCATCATCAATAAAGGTAATCGTTGCCTTCTGCGATTTAGGCGTGTAGATAATCGTATGCTCCAGCGTATTATCCTGCTGCCAGTTGTCGTTGGTAACCGCTGATGACTCACTAGCGATCTGCTTAGGGTTAGGGTCGGTGTAGCCATTGATCGGCAGTGCCTGAACCGCTTCAAAATCAGCCTGCGTCCATGCATCCCAAACCGTTGTGTCGTCAACCAGGTCGTGCGTCCCAGTTTGGCTGGCCTGCTTGGGGACAATCTTATCGTCGGCCAGTTTGCGTCCATCAGTCGACTGGTAGTGAATAATCTGCTTGACGTTTGCGGTTCGAGAAACAGTTTCAGTCTTATGACCAAGGTAGACATAGTAGACCTTCAATTCGCCATCAGCTGGGAATGTGATGCCCTTTTGCGTTTCATCCTTAACAAGCGTGTAGTTTTGGTAGTTCGTCAGCTTCTTTGCAATGAAATCCTTGGCACTATAGGTTTGATGCTCGCCGGTCTTGCCTTTCAAAGACTCTCTGGCGATCGTATTTTTGGTCTTTTTGTCAACGTAGACGATCGCGACGTTTTGTGAGTCGGCATAGTAGGTAACCGTCCGATAGATATTCAGGTCCTTGTCATAGTTGCCATTAGTAATGGTGATTGTATGCTCCGGCTCGCTGGCATAGTCATAGTGATAGCCAGGAATCTTTGGTGAATCAACCTTAGCCAACGTCTGAGCAGGTGTCCAGTCACCATTCGTTGTCTTAGTGACCTTGTCTAACTGGCCATTCTGTGTAAACGTGAGCTCTTTGTGGTACGGATCATATGCTTTACTGCCATCTTCGTATTGATACTTGATTTCTTCAACGACCGTCTTAGTCCGTTGCGTATTTTCATAGCCATGCTTTAGATGAACGACATAGACCTGGTCATAAGGATCATCAGTAGCATCGAACTTCAGCTCAGCTCCATTGGTTGAATCAGAAACCAGCTCATAACCCTGGCCAAGATAGTTTTTGATCAGTTCAGTCGTACTATATTTTTTGTTCGGTTCAGTCGTACTGTAGGCGATGGTATTTGAATAGCCGTTTAAGACCTCGTTTGCCAACTGCTTGCCCGTGGTATCGTCAATATACGAGACTGAAATGTACTGCCGATTTGGCGAATAGGTGATCGTTCCTTCAAACTGGCCATCGACAAAGTTTTGATTGTTAACGGTAATCTTACGCTTGGCAATCGTCTTGATGTCTGGCGTATAGCCATCAACATGACCAGCCGTTACTTCGTCAAAATACTGGGTCTCAGAATAGTGGCTGTCCCAATCAATCTGGTCGGTTACCAGATCCTTGACCCCATTTTGCGTAAACGTCAGCGTGCTGGTCTGGTCCCAAGGCTGCTGATGGTTATCGCTGAACTTAAAGTGAATGATCTGCTTAACTTCAACTGAGTGTGTTACTGCTGTCGTCTTGTGTTTTAAGACGATTTTAAAGATCTGGTCTTGGCCGGCATCATCATTAAAGACGATCCCGTTTTCCGTTTCATCAGAAGCAACCTCGTAGTTAGCATATTTAGCCAGGATCTGGTTGCGAATGCTCGTGTAGTCCAGTTTTTGATTGGAAAGCCCGGTTTGCTTGTCAGTCTCCAGCGCTTTATCGTTATCTGAGCCGTCGATATATTTGATCAGCGCGGTCTGCTTGAGCGGCGTGTAGTTGACCGTAAACGAGTAGGTCTTGCCCTTTTGATCAAACGTTGAGGCATCGATCGTCACGCTTTGAGCCACCTCATCGACAGAAACGGAATAGCCCTTCAGATTTGGCGTGGTAACTGCTTTAAATGATTTGGTCTGCTTCCAGTCTTGATTCCAGGTCGTTGTATTAGTAACGTTATCAGTTACGCCATCCTGTTCAAAGACAAGCTCTTTGGTCAGCGGGTTGGCTTGCTTCAGCAGACTCTGATCAACCAGCGTGCCGTCTTGATGGTTGGCATCACCCTTGTAGGCATACTTGATTTCTTCGGTGACTTTCATCGTCCGGCTGGTACTCGTCGTCTGATGCTTCAGATGAACCTCCAGAACCTGGTTGTTGCTGATGTCGTCCTCATCCAAGACTGGCTGCTTTTCGTTAGTGTCATCCGATACCAAGATGTAATGCTGCCCTAGATACTTGTTAATCGTCGCTGTGGTCGTGTAGTCCAGCGTCTGACCTGATTGACCGGTTCCCGTCCAACTTTCAAGAACTTGATGCGTTGTGTCGTCAATATAGTTGACTACCAGGATCTGACTCTTGCCGACATAGATAATGTCATGGTGAACGTTTAGCGACTGGCCATAGTTGGCATCAGTAACCGTAATCGCTACGGCATCGACTTGAGCCACGTCAGGCGTGTAGCCGGCAAGCGTTGGCGAAACAACGGTCTTAAAAGTCTGGGTTGGTGTCCAGTCGCCGTTCCAGGTCTTCTGATCGGTGTACAGATCATGTACCCCCGATTCGTTAAAGGTCAGTGTAGCCGTGTAGACTGGAATCTGGTTTTTGATGTCGACATACTTAGTCGTGCCATCCAGCTGCTTGATGGCCTTGTGGTGTTCGATCGTTTCGGTAACGGTCTTGGTTCGCTTGGCGGCTTCGGTTTCATGAACGAAATGAACGACATAGGTCTGATCATTTTTATCGTCCTTGTCAAAGATGATGTTTTGACCATTCGTGCTGTCACTGACCAATTTGAGGTGCTGCTTGACGTATTCAGCAATCGCGGCCTTGGTGTTTCGGCAACTGTCAGCCCCGGAATTACCGGAGAATTTCTTAACGGCCAGATCTTGATTGGTCGTATCGTCATGATAGATAACCTTGACCGCCTGTTTATTTGGCACGTAGGTTACCGTCACGGTCGAGTCTTTGTCCGTTGCCTTGATCGTCGCGCCAGCCACCGTCAGTTTATCAGCTGTATAGCCATTGATCTTTGGTGAGTCTTTTTGCTCAACGTTTTGGGCAGCGACCTTGCTCCAATCTTCCCAAGTCGTGGCACCAGTTACACGGTCACGATCACCGGTCCGCGTAAACGTAACCTTTTGCTCAAAGGGTGATTCGGCTTGGCCATCGCCTTGGTAGTAGTATTCGATCGTGCGCTTGACCGTTTTTTGACCATTGACTGATTCATGATGATGCTTTAAGACGACCTGGTAGACCTGATCAACGTTGGCATTATGGTCATAGGTGGCGCCAGCTGGAAAGCCATCCTTGACCAGATCGTACTTGCCATTTGGATTCGTCTTGTCATAGACCAGCTGCTTAAGCCGATTATCCATTGAGAAGTTGATCGGCTGACCATCATAGTCCGTCAGTGTGCCGCTGCTGAAGATCACTTGATTACTCTTGTCTTGATCAATAAAGTCAACCCGCGCTTTCTGCTTAGCGCGATAGACAACCGTAATGTCTTGATCCAAAGAAGTTATGTATTTGGCTGGGTTAAAGGTATAATCTGTAACCGCGACGCCATTGATGAACGGTACGAAGCCCGTAATCTTTGGTAACGTGACATCAGCCGCCCTGGTTGCGTCATTAGGATCGTTGGCATACTGCGTCTTGGTCTTTTTGGCAGCATCAAATACCGCGTCAGTTGAATCAATCACCAGATTACCCAGTTTTTTGTAGACATACTGTACGTTGCGCGTCTGCGGGATATAGATGTTGTCGATTTTCAAAGTGCCGCCACTGCCAGATTTGACGGTAGCTGACGATCCTGCTCCGCTTGGCGTCAACGTGCGGGAATCGCGCAGCTTATTTTTGTAGTAGTAGTCTGCTTGCATCGTCCCGTCAGCACCGGTTTGAGTGAAGTCAACCCTATCGCCATTGTGCCAGTCTTTGGTGTATTTATCGCCAATCTTGCCAAATTCAGACATGTAGCCGCTGCTGTTGCTTGGTACGGTTTCATAGTAGCCACTGACAACCTTGCCGCCAGTCGTGGTGTAGATCTGGCCGCTTAATCCTTGCTGAACGTAGCTTTGAGCAATCTGATTGCCACTGTCGTCAACATAGGACGTGGTTTGCGTAACCAGCTTAGGAATCATAAAACTCAGACTCGTGTAGTAGTTACTGTCAGAAACTGCGCCCCCTCGGTTGACGTTAAAACGCGGACTCCAGCTGTAGTTAGAATCATTGGTGTTACAAATGACGCCTGAATAATGATCATTATAGATGCAGCACAGATATGACCAGTATTCGTAGTCATCTTCATTAATCGTATATTCATCGAGCGGGATTTTATTGGTCGAATCAAGAATCGTTACGTACAAGATCCCGCTGCCGGAACGATCCGTTGACAAGACGATGTTGTATTCCCCGGTCTCGCCAGTCCAATTATAACGGCTGGTAGCCCAAAAGAAGGTGTAGTGGTTGGTATCAGGATCAACGTACATTGAGCTTGGGTATTCAGGATCCTTAACCGAAAAAGTTGCTGCCTTATCGTTAAGACCATTAGCGACCAGACTGCTGCCGATTTCATCCACACTGGCTGTGGCTGGTGCAAATGCCTTTAGGTCTAGCGTAGCCGTCTTGGCAGAGGACTGACTGTCACTGACAGCTGCTGCCGCCGTGCTTGCGGTCGTCTGACTCAATGCGGCTGATTTTTGATTCGATGCTGTTCGATCTTGTGTCGCCACGGTCGAAATCGGAGTGGCTGCGGATGCTGATTCAGCTGATTTGGATGCAGTTTGTCCAGCCACCGTTGCAGCCGTACGAGTTGCGGATGCGAGCTGGCTTACGGTCGTTGATGCCGAAGCTGATACAGCCTGGCTCGCAGCATTAGTCTGGCTTTTTACCGTTGTCGCATTGGATTGCGGATTAGTAGTTGCGGCAGCGGAATGGCTGACTGCTGCACTAGCTGACAAAGTAACGGCACTGATGCTTGACGTGGCCGCACTATTTTGCAGATTAACGGCCGGCTCAGCAGTACTGGCCGCGGCGGCATGATTCGTCATCATCGTCATGGGCACAATCGTAAAAGTAAACGTCACGATCGCTGCAAAAGCCCATTGCTTGCCATCTTTGTACATTTTGTAATGTATTTTTTCATCATGCATATTGACTTCCCCCATTCACTTTTGGATTGCAAAAACACTCTCTGCTATCCTTAAGCCTATTCAATTGCAATCCGACTATTTTTAAGAAAAAGTACATAAATGGTCTCTTTCTTAATCTAAAGATAGCGCAGATAAACGGACGGTTAAACTTTAAATTTTTGCATTTTCCTAATCATCAAGCCTTTTATTAAACGCTTACAAATAATTGTTTATAAAAAAATAAATATCATTTTATAAACAGATGACGTTTTTTTCATAATTCCTAATACCGGCTCTTTTTGCAAAGTTTTATTAGCCGTGACCGCTTTACCGCCATCTAAAAATGAGGCTGCATCAGCCAGCTCACCATCGCGTCATCCCGGCAGCAGGATAATTAATGGCAGCTTGGGCGGTAGCAAAACTGACTTTGTGCAGAAAATTAAATTTCAATGGCAGCGGAAACTAAAATTACCTACTATGCGTCGCTTTTTTCTCAATAGTAGGTAAGTGCATACTGGATTTTTAAAAATTTACCTACTTGAGGCAGTTTTTAGCAATTTTTTACGAAAAGTAGGTAACCGATTTGCTACCAGACGTTTTATGCAGAATTTTTGAATAAACACCTTGAAGCAAGGATTAATTACTGATCGCTGCTTCTTACCGCTACTGAGCACCTGCATTTGCCGACTGAAGCGAATATAAAAAAGACCCAGCCAGTCCGCTGGGTCTCATCAGATAATTAACTTTTTTCATGGCGAAGCATCATAAAGAGTCCTGCTGGCAAAATTACGAACCCAACTGCCATACCGATGATGGCAAACCAATTGGGCACGATGCCTTGAGCAGTACTGATACCAAACTCACCGACCCAGTCAAACTTGAACAGCAAAAAGATCGTAAAGGCAACCGACAGTACCGGCAGCAATACATCCGTCAGCCAGTTCCGCTCTGCCGTAAGCACCGGTTCAACATTGGCTCCCCGATAAAAACGAATCACGCCCAACGGAATCACGATAAACTCAAAGAACCGCACCATGGCACTCAGTACGATAATTGCCGTCATGTTGTACTGAAAAGCCATTGGGATAAAGATTGCCAAAGCCAGCGTAATTATAAACGGATAAACCGGAAAGTCATGCCTGGTTCGCTTGGCCAGCCATTGCGGTGCCTGATGCTCTTTGGCCATGGCCTCTAAAACCCGCGGCGTATGAAACGAAGCGGCGACATTGATCCCGAACATTGAAATCAGCGCGCCCAGCTCAATCAAGACGCGCAGCCAGCGGGCCTGAAAAATCGCGGTAATGGCTACGACCTGCTTGGTTTTGACAATTGCAGCCGGATTGATTGCCATCGCCACCAAAATCGTGCCGATATAAACCAGTGCAATGACCATAATTGCCAATGGAATGGCCCGGGGCAGATTCTTTTGCGGATCCTTCATGTCTTCTGAGCCGCTTGCCACGCTCTCAAAACCGGTAAAAGCATAAAAGGCTGCGATAACTGCCATCACCAAGCCAGAAGTCGTGAGCTTGGGAATCAAAGGCTGTCCATTGGCGGCTTTAAGCGTGTCCAGATCGTGAAAATGACTGACGCCGGTTTTTAAAAAGACAATGATCCCCGCAACGATGATCGAGCCCAGCGCCAACAGCTTGCCGATGGTTGCCAGGTTGCTGACCCAGGTTAAGAAGCGCTGCCCAAAGAAATTGATCAGTAAAATAATCGCCATTAAGACAACAAAACCCCAGGTAATGTTTTTAAAGCTGGTTGAGTCAGCACCAAAAATGGAAAGCGTACTCTTGATTACGCCAACTCCCATCACGCCCCAGGCAACGCTAGCCGAAAAGAACCGCACGACGCCCATGTAAAAGCCCATGTTCTCGCCATAGGCTGCCTTAGCATAGGAATAGGCCGCACCGCTTTTGGTAACGTACTTGGCTGCCGCGGCAAACGTCAAGGCCAGCATTGCCGCAAAAACCGCCGCGATCAGATAAACCAGCGGCGCCTTAGTTCCCACCATGGTCACGACCGAACCTGGCGTCAAAAAGATTCCGGAACCGATAATTGAATTGATTGCCAATAAGACGATTGACCAAAAGCCCAGTTTGTCAGTCTTATTCTGCATGTTCATCCCTGCCTTTCCCGTTGGCGCATTTGATCAGATAGTCAAACAGCCGGTTCATTTCTGCTTGGTGAGCGCGCAGCATTTCAGGATGCCACTGGACACCAAGCACCGTTCCCGTTTCGTTTTCAATTCCCTCATAGACGCCATCCTGCGCTAATGCATTAACCTTTAGTCCCTTGCCAACTTTTTTAATCAGCTGATGATGGTAGGAATTAACCCGCAGGCGAGGCACTTGGTCAAAAATCGCCGCCAAATGCGTATCCTTAACCAGCTTGACTTGATGCGTCGCCTGCCACCATGGCGTATCGCCCTGCCAATGCTTGAGCGTCGGCACCGGATAGTACTTAAGATCCTGATAGAGCGAGCCGCCGTGAGAGACGTTGATCAGCTGAGCGCCCCGGCAGATGCCCAGCACCGGGATGCCACGCTTTTCGGCTAGCTTTAACAGCCGCATGTCAAACTGATCGCGCACCTGCCAGACCGTGCCTTGCTCGGGCTGCGGCTCTTCGCCATAACTTTCCGAATCAATATCTTGACCGCCCGAAAGAATCAAGGCATCAACCAGTTCCAGCTGAGCCTCGGTTACATCGGCATCCTCATTGAACGGAATAATCATCGGAACACCGCCATTTTTGATGACCGCCTCGCTATAGTCCTTATTAACGTAGCTGCGGCGATAGCCAACGAAGGGACCGACATTTTTGGTCAGTTCGCTGCCTGAAATGCCAACGATCGGCTTTTTCATAAACTTATCTCCTTTACAAAATAAAAAAGAGACTACCAGCTCACCGCCAGTAATCCCTTGACTCGATCAGCAACCGGTCCCGGCTGCATCATTTGGTCATGCAATCTGATGGCAGAGCAAAAAACACGCGGCAATGCATGCAGCATGGACAGCACATTTTTTGCATCATCATTTGAATTGCCATCAGTTCACCTCATCATTTTTTAATAATCTAAGAGTATCCTAACCAGCAGCGTTTGTCAATTCAAACCAGGTTAGTCCTTATCATGATGATCATCTTGTTCTTTTGGCATTCCCTGATGATCGCTCAGGTCGATTACCATGGAACGCGTTTTTTTCGACTGATTGCTATCTTGCGGCGGCCGCCAGTTAAAATGCCGAATCACCAACGAAAGCGGCGGAATCAGCAGCATGTACAACAGGGCCGTCAGCAGCGTCGCAGGCAGAGCCAGCCGCATAAAAGGCATGATGCCCGTTCCATGAGCAAATGCATCCCCCGCAATGCCGCAAAGTACCTCGGCCGTAATCCATTGTGAGATGCCGGCTGCCACGCCGACTCCAATCGCCTGCCGATGCGTTACCTTAACGTCGCGTGGCAGCTGCCAGCCAATCAAGGCACTGACCATCACCATATCAACGGCCATATCCAGAACCGTCATCCAATCGGCCTTGCCAAGCAAGAGCAGAATCACCGTTCCCATCGTCGTAATGCCGGCACCCCAGCGCAGATTCAAGCCAACCATTGCACTCAACCCAATGACTCCGGCCAGCTCAATGGCAACCTGTCCGCTTGGCAGCGGCGTTGACAGACGCAGCAGACCAACGATCACCATTAAAGCCGTTAGTCCCAGTGCCCAGAGACAGTCTTTTGTTCGCTGCTGCATAGGCTTAATCCAGTGGCTTTTTAGCCGTATCCTGCATCCAAGCCAGTGCCAGCGCGCCCTGTCCCAGGTGAACGCCGATTACTGGGCCAAAATAGCTCAATTCAAAGCGAATGTCGGGGTGATCAGCCTGCAGCTTGTCCAGCCATTTTTGCCCTTCTTCAGGACAGTTGGCATGCAGCACCATTGCCCGTACCGGATAGTCGAGCTTGGCCACGTCTTCGTCAAAGATCTGTTCACAGCGCGCCTTGGCCTTTTTCATTGAGCGCACCTTTTCAAATGCTTCAATGGCATAGTTTTGCGTGT
>OGIQ01000230.1_pt1 | contig 23032 bp, 12 predicted proteins | sample 1571811 | NCBI WGS metagenome assembly OGIQ01 (sample SAMEA2582103, study PRJEB24529) | metagenome | biome: Human gut stool | place: China | collected 2011
AGTGGAACAACTAGAGCATAATGGTGTTATATTTAAAGCCTAAGATGTGACTTGAGTTCACTAGCTATCCTAGGATAACGAAGGGCTATTTGTCATTTCCAAGACAAATAAGAGCCACAATTTTCTTCTCATATTTACAAATGATAAATTATAAATTATAATTTAAGATAATTTATAGTTTGTTTACATTGTGAGAGTGAGAGGACTATTATGAGACATGTATGTAAAGCAAAGCTATCGCTAGCTGTGGCACTGGCGATTGCTGGATCTGTAATTCCCAATATGGTGGTAGATGCGGCTTATACCGCTCCGTATACTGATAATACAGATTTTGTAGCTAACAGTGATGATATGATACGTGTATTCCCAGAATACGATAAAAATATATCTTCTATAGTAGCGAATGGTGGTATGGTTATTATTGAAGATGGGCGTTCTCATATTGGCTATGGTCATAGTGTATTTGCTACCAGTAAAAATGGTGGTACTATTACATTGAAAAAAGGTGTGTATTATTCTGGTAGTGTGAATACACCTGTTGCCCTTGCTCAAGGCGGCACAATTAATATAGGTGTTAATGACCAAGAGGGCCAGTTTTCGGGTGATGAAATATTCGTTCAAGGCGATGTTATAGTTAAAAATGATCCAATTCATAGCTCAACCATTAATATAGGTATAGATGGTGAAGAATCCAATTGGTCTGGGCTAGCTTTCAATTTATCTGATGAAAATAGGCAAAAATTTAATAATATCAATGTGTTCCTTGGTGAAAGAGGAGATTGGGAGTTATTGTATCAAGGTGGTCTTGATGGTACTAACCTTGATAGTAGTACTATGCCTAGCCGTGTACATCGACTCGTTGGTTCAACGAATCGCAATTTCCAAAATGGGGTAGAGCAAAATGAGCATAATAAACTCTATATTGATAAACTCGAAGGCCATGTTAATTTTATTTATGATCCTAATGATGAATATGCAGATACCGAAGATCCAGAATATACACCGCCAACCACAACATATAATGGTTTAACGGCTGATTCCTTCTGGGGTGGTGACATTCATATCACAAGTGCAGCCCCTAATTCTGGCGCTCATCTATACACTAGCCGCAAAGGACTAGACTTGTCTACTGAGGATAATGTAAACAAGGTTTTAGATAATCTTGCACATAAGGTGTATTACCATAACTATGTGACTGGTGAAAGAAACCTTGAAGGCACAGTAGCGATTGCTTCTGAAGGTGCTGAATCTGGACGCTTTAAGATATTAACATCTGGTTATGCTAAAGACGGTGCTATTACATGGCAAGCCGATCAAAACGGCCAAGGTAAATATGTATATGGTAATACAACAGTAACACCTACACCGCAACCAGTGCCAACACCAACGCCGGCTCCACAACCGGCACCGCAACCAGCGCCAGTTCCAGCACCAGCACCTACAACAGGCTATGATACTCCTCATATGCGTGGCGCTCGTTCTGCGATTATGAGCAACATCAACGGCTGGCGCACATTAACAAGTACTTACCGTCCTCGCGCATTGCAACAAGGCGCAACAACAGGTATTTGGGCCCATATCGGTGGCGGTCAATATAGCTATGATGCACAAGGTATTGATACCGACACAACCTATACACGCATTCAAGGTGGTTACGACGCTAAAACTGGTAGTGGTTGGACCGTAGGCGGTCAAGTGTCTTACCTTCGTGGCCATGATGATTATGTGTTCAATGGCTCTGGCAAAGAAAAGACCTTTGCTGTTGGTGCCTATGGTTTGAAAGACATCGGCCGAGATCAATACATTCAACTTGAATCCCAAGTTGGTCGTGTAACGAATACTTTCACAGCTCGTAATGAAATTGGTGAAAGCCTATCTGGCGAAACGAAGGCTAATGCATACACTATCGGTGCTCGCTATGGTAAAACTGTGAAATTACAAAATGGTGTATACATCGAACCGCAAGCACAATTGAGCTATACTCACTTTGGTGGAGATAGCTTTAATGCAGGCACCATGCATGTAGACCAAGCTGGCGTAAGTAGCACTGCTGGCGGTCTTGGCCTTGAAATTGGGAAGACTTTTGGCGCAGGCAGTATCTATACTCGTGTCGGCGTTAACCATGCTTTCTCTGGCTCGGTGAAAACTACATATACAAGTGGTTCTACTGTGAAATCAACAGAACAAGACCTTAAAGGGACATGGACTGACCTTGCATTCGGTGGCCGCTATGGCATCAATGCTAACAACAGCCTTTATGCTGATATTAGCACCGGATTATCTGGCGACTATAAAGCAGGATGGTCTGTGAACGCTGGATTTACACATAAATTCTAAGATATATCTACCTAAAGCAATCTGAGAATATAGTCGATATATAAAATAGCCCCCGAGTACTAATAGCTGTATATATTAGCTGTTAGTACTCTGGGGCTTTTATAAATATGGTCTCTCCAGAATTAGAACAGGCCTGTTCTAATTTTTAGGAGACATGTTAAGAGGTTCCTCCAATACTACAGACGTGTTCTAATTTTTTAAGGGTATATACGAAGGTTCGGAAATTACTACAGGCCTGTACTAATTTCTAAGAAGGGTTATCAAGGTGTGCTTCATTGATACTACATTCTATATTCATGAAAATACTATGAAAAATATTTTATATATGATACACTTACAATGTATAAATATTTTGATGATAATAACCTGTATATAATGACTTATGGTGGTTATTAATAGTTAATTTTAATCGTGTATAGTTAGTGTTTTTGTGGGGTAAGATTATGAAAAAACAAATTACCGCAATGTTAGCAGCAACTGCTGTATTGGGCGCAACAACTGCATTTGCTAACAATCCATTTTCTGATGTGAGCACAGATTCTTGGGCTTATCAAGCTGTATCCCAATTGGCTGCAGCAGGTGTTGTGAATGGCTATCCAGATGGGACTTTCAAAGGGCAAAAAGAAATTACTCGTTTTGAAATGGCTCAAATGATTGCAAAAGCAATGGCTAATCAAGACCGAGCTAATGCGGAACAACAAGCGATGATTAATCGTTTGGCTGACGAATTCTCTAACGAATTGAATAATTTAGGAGTTCGCGTTGGTCGTTTGGAAGATCGCGTAGGTAATGTGAAAGTGACAGGCGATATGCGTCTTCGTTATTTGGGGGCACAAGAAAAGAATGGTCACTATGTAACTGATAGAACTAATCTTGATTCCCGTGATTATAGTCAACGTTCTTTATTTGATGCTCGTGCTCGCGTTCAATTCAATGCAAAGGTTAATGATCGTACAGAAGCAGTAGTTCGTATGACTTCTGGTAATATTGAATTTGGTGATGCACATACTCCATCTGGTGTAGGCGCTATTGGTTTGAAACCTGGTACTGTAACTATTGATCGTGCGTATGTAAATCACAAATTTGGTGAAAGAGTATCCGCTAAGGTTGGTCGTTTCCAACAAACATTTGGCAATGGTTTAATCTATGACGATACATTTGATGGTGCTCAATTTAATGCGGGGAATGATAAAGTTCAATTCCAAGCAGCATATGGTTATGCTGTTGAAGGTGGCTATGCAACCGATGAATATGGCGAACGTACAATTGATAGAGATAAAAACTTCACCATTACATATGCTGGTTTGAAAGGTGAATTGAATAAACATGTAGCCCTTGGTGCATTCTATGCTCGTCACAACAAGGAAAAATCATCTAACAATGATATCCGTAACATGTATGGCTTCAGCACGGACATGAACTTTGATAAAGTTTGGGTTGGTGGTGAATGGGTGAAAGCTCCTGGCGTTTCTCATGGTTATGGTTGGACTGCTGGCCTTGGTTACGGTGCGTATAATCAAGCTAAACGTGGTACATGGGATGTGAAAGCACAATATTTCAACTTTGGTGAAAACATGACTGCTCAATCCTCCACATGGCAAATTGGCTATGATGATACTACTAGATACCTTGATAACACATCTACATTTGTAACTAAATTACGTGGCTTCAAAGGTTGGTTAGCAACTGCAAACTATGCATTACAAGACAATGTAGGCTTAACTGCATACTACGGCTTCAATAACAAGACAAACAAATCTACTGGTGATAATGAAAAACTTTCTGATTACTACCGTGTAGATCTTAACTACCAATTCTAATGTGATGATTGGTATCGTACATAACTAAAATAATCCCCTTGATGAGTATCTAGGTACTTAACAAGGGGATTTTAAATTACTACAGGGCTGTACTAATTTATGAAATATCATATATTTATTAATTTCATTTGAATTTGACGATATATATAATTATCTTTATAATATAAGAAGATAGTCAGACGAGTAGATCCGTCAGGCTCATCTCAAGAAACAGAAAAGTGATGAAATGGCCTTTCAGTTACCTAGCTATCCTAGGATAACGAAGGGCTATTTGTCTTTTCCAAGACAAATAAGAGCCACAAGTGCGCCAAAGGCAATAACAACAGTTATTACCTCTAGAATTATCATGATTAACTCATAATCACTCATAGAGCACCCCTCCCTCCATTAAAGAAGAGAGGCCCAACCTCGCCGACTATCTTAGGTTAATTATAATGCGAACATATGAGTTAAGCAATAAGCATCTATAAATACAGATATACGAATTAAAGGAGAATAAGTGGCTTAACCAATACTACAGGGCTGTACTAATTCTAAATAGGTATGTCATAAAAACGCAATCTCAGAAAATGTGGTATAATAAGTTGTTAAATCGTATACAATCATTTTTATACCTACACAATCTACCTACCATTAGTATATATTAATGTATATATTAAGATGTGATTCATATAATATATATAGTATTAATATAGGTAGTAATTCATAATGAGGAGGCCTCATGTTTCAACGTATGTGCGCAGTGGCTATGTTTGTAGCAGCGCTGTTTATATCTGTTATACCCAATGCCGATGCTCGGCAAGATATTTATGCTTTCACCTATAATGGCAATAACTGGTACGTGGACCGCGATTCGATTGATCGCAGTAAACCGGACGGGTTGCTACATTTTACGGTATATACTATGATTGGCTTGCGTTATGATGTGGCCAGTGGTAGTGAGTATTACAACGCTGATGTATATTATTACGATCAAAAATTATCTACCGAAGGTGGTCAGTTATTATATCGCAACCCAGGTATCTTGGCGGCGGCTCGTGTGGCACGTCAACAACCGGATGCGCCTAAACAAGCACCAAAACCAGTGGTAGCACAGCAAACAGCATCTCAATCGATAGCAGCTCAAACGGCGGCTCAATCTGTAGCGCCAACGGCACCGCAACCAAATATCGTCAAGGCGTTATCGACACCGGTTCAAGCCCCTGTACCTGCTAATGGTCCTGTGAAAGTAAACACTCAAATACCTATTGTATTACCAACAGGCCCAGTGAAAAAGGTGGCAGCTAAAACGGTAATGACCCTTCATAAAGCACCTCAACAAACAACGGATTCTACATCTGAGTCCGATGAAACAGGAACAAATCATACTCGTAAATAATCTTAACACTACAATCTAGTTCTATGTATACTGAGAATACATCAGTTATATATTCGACTAGGTTGTAGTTTTTTATTATAATGATAGTATACAAGTGTTAACAATAGGATTTATGACTGGGAGGGCATGAGTTCTAGTTTATCTATAGTTGGGTTGAGCTGTCATAGAGGGTAGAGAGATATGGAGCAGTTCGTAAAGAGGCTGGCTTGTGGTGTTTTGGCGATTGTCACGATGGGCACCATTGTAGGGTGTAGTCGAGAGGCGCCGAGTGTGACGACAAATTCTGATCGTGCGCCCGTAGGGTATAAGGCGATTGCCGCCATGAATGCGTCGGCTGCGGAAAAGGCGGACCGCAGTGTGCGCACGATGTCACAAGAGGATAAGATTGGTCAGTTAATGTGTATCGGTCTAGAAGGCACTACATTTGACGAGTCACAAAAAGAATTAGTACGTAAATATCGCGTAGGTGGTATTGTATTAGATAATGATAATATGGAATCTAAGGAACAAGTGCGGGCTTTCACAAAAGGCATACGAGACACTGCGAATACGTCGAGCCTCATGATGCCGTTCATCGCCATGAATCGGGAGCGCATGCAGTACAGACCTAGCCTCATGTTGCCTTGGACGGACCCTAAGTTGTTATCGAAGCAGGGGCTTGATGCGGTGTCGAGTCTAGCGACGCGCACGGCCATTGAGATGCGCGACCTTGGGTTTAATCTCAATTTGGGTGTCATGGTGAATACCCACTCGTTTTACTCGTACACGAGCGATGTGGACCGGGCGGCGCGCATCGGTGAGACCATTACTAAACGCTATGCGGCGAATCGCGTGTTTACGGGGTACCAATATTTTCCTGGAGGCGCTGATTACACGGTGCCGGGCATGAAATTAGATGCGTCTAAGGCGAGCCTTATGGACGATGATGGCCGCGTTTTTGCTCAGCTCATCGATGCGACGCGTGACGAACATCCTATGATTATGGTAAATACTGTGAAAGTAACCTCTATTGACGCCAATCAGCCGGTGAGTCTCTCTAAACCAATCATTACAGATTGGCTACGGAATGAACTGGGCTTTGAGGGCGTGGTGATGACCGATGATATCGAGGTCGGCGCTGCTATTGCTGGTATGTCCATAGAGGATTATGCGGTGCGTACTATTAATGCAGGTAGCGACATGGTTATCCTTTGTAAGCATGCCAAGCACATCAAGGCAGTTCACGATGCGTTAACACAGGCTGTAGAGAATGGAACCATTTCCGAAGCACGCCTTGATGAATCGGTGCGCCGCATCATGCTCATGAAATTTAGCAATGACCGATAGATATGGCTTACAACTGTAAGCTTTAATAATAAGAATGTAAAATTAGGTATAGAAACTCTTTTCTTGTAATAATGTATCCTCTTTACTGGACAACCAGTGCAGGGGGTACATAGCATAATGGGAAAAGAGTTTTTTTATGTGTAAAAAATGAATTTATTATCTATTTGTTAAAATTTGCAAGAAATATTTTATAGTTTATTTAAAATATGATATAATAAACTCCTGAGAACTATTTTAAGGGAGGTGAGATCTTATATGAAATGTAGTAACCATGAGGCGGTCATTGACGCCATAATGGAGCTATACAATCAGGACCGCATGGAAATGAGTGTTGTACACGGTCCTTACAGCGTTGGTAAAACGTATATGGCTAGAGAGTTACAGGCTCGATTAGGCAAAGGTCATACAATATATCTGCTTGGTCGCTTGGCGAATGAGTCTATTCATATTCGATCAATTGAGAGAGAACTAAAGGTGCCATTAGGGTCTTTTAAGACCTTAGAGGATGCATTGCGTGGCGTTTTTCAAGCAAGTCTTGACAAGCGGATCATGCTCATCATAGATGATTATCCTTCATTTGTGGATACGGTTCCACAAGCGCCTATCATATTGCGTGACTTGATGGAAACCTATCGCGACCATGGCAAAGTATTCGTACTTCTCATGGGAACCCATGTAGAGGAGTTGAAAGGTCGCATCATCGGCGAATCAAGTTTGATTGCAGCCTACATTCATAGTTATTTCAAGGTCAATCCGTTCACACTTGATGATGTGAGAGCATTAGGTTGGGACTATACGGACGAAGATCTTGTTAAGCTATACCATGTAACAGGTGGTATGCCGGGGAACCTCGTGCATATAGATCCCGCCTTATCGGTAGATGAAAATATTGTGCGTCTATTCTTCAGACCACAAGGCATATTATGTACGGAACCACAACGATTGCTTATGCGCTACATTCGTAATGTAGGCGCCGCTAATGCGATTCTCTATGCGTTGGCACAACTGGATAAGCCGTTCTATACAGAATTATGTCATGCCAGTGAGCTTAAGAGTGGTACCTTTGCAACCCGTATGGCCGACCTCTTAGATATGGAAATTATTGGACGTATTCAAGGTGGTAGCCGTGGTCCATTGCGCTACGCAGATTACCATTTTGTGAATACTATGTTCCAATTTTGGTACCAGTTCGTGTTCCCAAATCTTGAGGAAATTAATTGCGGTCAAGGGCAAGATATTTATGATACCATTGCAAAACCTGCGTTAGATATACTCGCTTAATACAATCATTTTAGTGAAATGAATTCGAATTCGTGCGACTTGTAATTGATTCGAATTCATGCAGCTATGTAAAATTGATCTAAATTGGCGTACTTTACTGAAATAGGTTTGTAATTATACACAAATACATATGTAACAACAAAAATTCCGCTGTAAATCTATGCATTTATAGCGGAATTTCTCGTTTGTCTAAATACTCAATTGGGTGTATATTCCAAGTAAGCCTAGGCAGAAAGGAACGAATATGAACGTGAAACATGTGGTTTGTCCCCAAAAGGTATTACAAGCGGTGACAGACCTTAGTTTAGTGCGCGTCTGCCAAGAACGTCGTGTATCGGTGCTCAGTACGGAACGAGCCGTATGGCCTATCGAGGAATTGACTATTGATGCGGCACAAATCGAGCTATGCCGGCGCTATCGGCCGCTCATCATGCGGTATGCAACCCGATGTAGTACGGCTGTGATGACGGATGATGTAGAATCATTTCTGTGGATCATCTTTATCGAATCCATCTATAGCTTTCACACATCGGGAAAGGTACCATTTTCTGGCTATGTGAAAGCAGCCATTCATTATGGTTATCTTAATTTTTATAAACAATCAGCTCATCAGTGGCGCCACGAGTTGACCTTGCCTCTATGCACCGGTGATGATGTATCAGAGCCAGCGATGGATCAGTTCCCCGATGATGTAGATATCGAATACGACATTATCGGAACGGTGACAGAAGACGAATTGCGCAATCGTCTGTGGTCTGCTTTCAGAAAACTGCCACGGCAGCAACAACAGTTATTGTATGCCCTATATCGAGATGGCAAGAGTTGCGTAGACATAGGCTGTGAAACACATCAGTCTAGACAGGCTGTGCAACAGCGCCATCAAAAGGCCATCGACCAATTGCGGTACTATATGATGGTAGCGGATAACAAAGACTTCGATATCCAAGATATGCAAAATATGCATAGTTATAAGTAACTTTAAAAAATCTAAAATATTTTTTAATTTATATATTTACAGCTTGTAATTATAGGTATACAATTAACTCATAAGTGCTGCTAAAGCACCTACTATAACACGTGTTATTTATAAGCTTTTACAAGAGGAATTCCTTATTTTATTACTGACTATTTATTAATCTTACAGAAAGGTTAAGATAATGTTGAATACAACGTGTGCAAATGTAAGTAATAACGAATTAATTTCTTGTAACCCAAATGCAATATATGGCGATGTAGATCACCATATATGTTGCTTGATCCCAATCTATATTGACGGCGGTGATTGTACCGCGTGTTACTATGTAGATGGTCGGCGTGAAATCATCCATAAATCCATTAAGATGGTATTAAGAGAAGTAGCGCACCACGAGGGAGTTCTAGCAAACGGCATTCAATCGTCGAGGCGGTCAAAGCCGATGTATACGGACCCTAGAACAATGAGTCCGAACATGACTTTTGCGAGCCTGAAATCGCGCAAACCCATCGGGCGTGATGTGGTATATGGTTTATTCAACGTTATCATTCCATTTCAATACCGCATTGAGCCAGGACCAGAACCACATACAACGTATATCATCATAGGAGACTTTGATCCTATACTCGTATTTCATTCCCCTGACCACGTGCAACGCAAACTACGCGATGCTTTGTTAGAACATCTAGATTATACGAAACGGATACTCGCCAAATTGAGTACCTGCGGGAACCCTTATGTGGTAGCTGAAATTTATGGTACCTCGAGAACGCTAGCGGGAGTATAGCAACACATATTTAGAGAGTCTGGGAGGGACGTAATATGAATTACGCAACAAAATTATGTATTGTTTCAATGGTTAGTGTATTTAGTGTATCTTCTATAGGCCTAGTGAAAGCCGCTGATACACCTATCGTTTCAACTGGTGGTGTAGCCTATAATATTGGATTACAGGGATCTACTTTCTCCAATTCGGACAATGTATCCCTTGGTGGACAAGCTGGGGCTCGTAATAGCAATTCGTATACGACACCTAATGACCCTAACGCAACAGGAAATAATATTGCCATTGGCCGTATTTCTTTGAATGGCTCTAGTGGTGGTGGTAATGTTGCTTTGGGGGGCAAGACATTTTTAGAGGGGAAAGGTGACTATAATTTCCTCGGTAATTTTGCGGCAGGTTTCAAATCTACCATATCCAATACAATTGCTATTGGAGCTTTCGCTGGCTCCAATGCTACAGGTAATAAAAATGTGTGGCTTGGCAATGGACAAGGCGCTGGTAGTAATGGCAACAATACTGTGTTAATCGGATCTAATTCCACAGTTGATGGTAATTTTAATTATGGCGTAGGTCATAATGCTGTATTAAAGGGTGAAAGCAATGCTGTTGTTGGTGCGTATAATCATGTAACGGCAAATAATACCTATGTACTAGGTGATCATGTAACGACAACTTTAGATAAAGCAGTTGTGCTTGGCAGTCATTCCACTGCTGAAAGTAGTGATGTGGTGAGCACTCCAAGCTACACTTATGCAGGTGGCACCGTTAACTTTGCCGGCACTGCACCAGTATCCACTGTATCCGTAGGCGCTACCAATCAAGAACGGACCATCACTCATGTAGCAGCAGGCCGTGTAAGCGCGGATTCTACGGATGCCATCAATGGTTCCCAATTATATGGTGCGAACCAACAAATCGATAATCTATACAATAAAATTAGCAATATTGGAAAAGAGGCCAACAAAGGCGATGCTCGTGCTGCGGCACTAGCTGCATTACATCCAATGCAATTTGATCCAGATAATCGGGTACAAGTGATGGGTGGTATTGGCCACTACAAAGATGCTAATGCGCTAGCTCTCGGTGTGGGGTATTATCCAAAGGAAAACTTGCTCCTCACAGCCGGTGCTACCGTTAATGACCACATCATGGCCAACCTTGGTGTATCCTATAAATTCGGTGAAAACAAAACACTACAAAAAATCTCTCCTGCGTCCTATAATGCTCTCGAACAACGGGTTGATACATTGGAGGCTCAAAATAAAAAGTTACAAGAAACAGTAGATATGCTCGTACAAAAATTGAATAACAGATAATATTGAGATACTCAGATAGCTGTATAATATAAACAGATCATTCATAAAAACCTCAGTATATAAGCGGATAGTTAGTCCATTGCGATTAGCTATCCGTTTTTTATTATATTAATTATCTTATAAATCTGTTAATAAATTTAAGGTAATTATAAACAAACTATTTACAAATATTTAAAATATGATAATATAATTCATGTAAACATCATGAATAAATGATGAGTGAGAGATCGTATTATGTATTTGTTTGTAAATGGAGAGGGAAGATTATGAACAAACGGAAACGCTTATTGGCGATATTGATTAATGGTATGTTGTTATCCAGTTTATGTGTGGCTAGTGCAGCGGGTGTTACGGTAGGTGCTGGTAATGGTATTGCTTATGGAACAGGTAGTAGTGCCAACAATACACAAGATATTGCAGTGGGCAATAAAGCAAAGGTAGAGAATTATGTTGGTCAAAATGGCAGTGTAGCTATTGGTGCCAATGCGCATGTTGAAAATATGGCAGGTGGTGCAGAAGCAGCTGTGGGCATGGGGCAAACATCATATTCTGGTAGCTTTTGGTCCTCTGCTCGTGTACCGGCAGATCCATCTAAGGTAGTGGGTTCTGTTGCGATTGGTAATAACACATTTGCTCGTACTGGCAGTACCATGATTGGTTCCCATAACTACCGTGGTGCTATTGGCGATACTACGATAGATACAGATAATAATGGTACTCGTGGTGCCAGTTTAAACGTCTATGCAACAACAGTCGGTGCTAATAGCTTTAGCAATGGAGCTTTCACCACTACTACTGGTACATATAATGTCATTAGTTCCTCCTATACAGGTGGTCGTTTCTCAACACCTGCTCAAAACTTTGGGGCTACCGTAAATGGTGCTTTCAATAGTATTGAATCTACAAGTGGTGGCTCCACGGCAGGTGTAGCAACGGCTATTACTGGCATTGCCAACCGTGTAGCGAATTCCAATGGCGCTCTTGTATATGGTGCGGGTAATGAAATCACTAATTCTAGTGCTTCGTTCAGCACGCCTGGTGAAGGTGCTACGTCCGCGAAGGATTTTGCAGATAAATTAAAAACTGCTGTCACATCCTCTAATGGTGCTGGTGCTACCATGGCCTTCGGTGGCGGCAATAAGGCAGATTATACATTACGTACATCCCTGATTGGTGTAAACAATACCGTTACGGGCGTACGTGGTGACCAAAGCAAGGACAATTTAGCACTTGGCGTTGGCAATACAGCTACGAATGTGCAACATATGACTGCTATCGGTTCTAAGAACACCGTTTCTGATGCAAAGAATACGATTATCGTCGGCGATAACCGTACCGTGACAGATGCTAATAATACCGTTATTATTGGCTCTAGCGACAATGGAACGACAACAGTAGTTCACGATGCAGTGGCCCTTGGTCATAACACAGACGTATCCACTGAAGGTGGTGTAGCACTTGGTAGTGGTTCTAAAGCGACAGTAGCCGCAGGTGCAGTTGGTTATGATATCCTTACTAACGCGTCATCTACCGATACATCTGCTACTTGGAAATCCACAGCATCTGCTGTGTCCGTTGGTGATGTAGCAAATGGCGTAACGCGTCAAATTACATCCGTTGCAGCTGGTACAAATGATACTGATGCGGTGAATGTGGCACAACTTAAACGATTACATGACATGATATCTGTGAATGCATACAATACTGTCAACGTTCAAGGGGATGTAACGAATCTTAAAAAAGATGTATCCCGCTTAGATAAACGCGTTAACAAGGCCGTAGCTGGTTCGGCTGCATTGGCGGCCCTTCATCCGCTCGACTTTGATCCAGATGCAAAATGGGACTTTGCGGCTGGCTATGGTCATTACCATAATGGCAATGCTGCTGCACTAGGCGCGTTCTATCGTCCTAATGAGGACGTTCAATTGAGCGTAGGTTCCACATTGGGTAATGGTGAAACTGTTGTGAATGCAGGTCTTTCTGTGAAAGTCGGTGCTCATAGCAATGTATCTCGTTCTCGCGTGGCCATCGGTAAAGAGGTGCTAGAACTTAAGAAAACCGTAGCTCTTCAAAATGCACAAATCCAAAAATTGACAGCCCTCTTAAACGATGTGGCAGGTACGCATATGAAAGCAGACCGCACTACATTGTTCCCAGATGTGGCTAGCAACCACTGGGCTTACGAAGCTGTAAGCGATTTATCTCGTCGCGGCTTGGTAGAAGGCTACCCAGATGGCACATTTGGTGGAGATCGTTTATTAACACGTTACGAATTTGCAGAAATCGTATATCGTGCCCTTCAAAACGGCGTACAAGTAGATGAACAACTGGTAACAGAATTCAGCCCTGAAATGGCATTGTTCCGCGTTGACACAGTGGCTAAAAATAGCCAAGGACAACCGACAATTGAACGAGTTAGAGTGAATAAAAAATAATATATAGAGAAAAAACCGATACGAACTCTAGCGATTAGTAGTAGAGTTTGTATCGGTTTTTTATTTGTGGTATTACAAAACGTAAATTAAAATAGTAAATCGTAATATAAAATATCGTTTTTGCAATTTAATTGAATATAAATGGTTGGTGTGTTACACTTAGCATACTAGGAGGTAAGTATATGAACACTACCAAATATATTCGTTTAGCATCTATGACTATAGATAATATAAAGAATATTGAACACGGTCGTATCAATTTCATAAATACAAGAAAGGACTATAAATCGAGCCTATTAGGTATATATGGTCAAAATGGTTCCGGGAAAACGGCACTTATAGATGCGATTAGCATTTTAAAATTATTACTTACAGGCCAAAAATTGCCTTCTACAATTCGTGATTATATCAATATATCCTCTGCCTCTCATACGTGTGAATTAAATTTTGAATTGTTAATAGAGGATAATCATAAACATATTTTAGTAGATTATGAGGTGGAATTAGGCATTACCTCATCGATTACTGGTGAAAGTAATATAACGGATGATACCAGAGATGGAGAACATCGTATTTGTATTACAAAAGAGCGCTTACAATATAAGCTTGAAAGTGTAGAAACCAATATTAGAAAAAGTGTTTTAATTGACACGAATGTACCGGCTAAGCAAATCTTTAAACCTAAATCAAAATTAGATTTACTAGTTGGTCGTGATATTGATGATATTACAGATCTAATCGTAAATAAAAAACAAGCGAATGCGGAATCGCGATCCTTTATTTTCTCTCCTGAGTTTATGAAACGACTTCATAGTCGTAATGAAGTGATGGAATCAAATCAAGATTTTGCATTAGTATATTCGATTTTGACAGACTTAGTGAAGTATGGGAATCATGATTTATTTGTAGTAACAACGGAACATAGTGGCTTAATTAGTCTCGATGCACTACCATTAGAGATTAACTATCGGGCTGATACGAGACATATTGTAGGTACGATTGGATTATCTTTAAATCAACCTAATGTATTTCCTATAGCCGTTGTACAAGATATTAGAGATAGTATAGCTATGATGAATTTGGTATTAACCCAAATTGTACCAGGATTAACTATAGGTGTAGAAACACTAGGTAAGGAAAAATTGCAGGATAATCAAGACGGAGAGCGATTTGAGTTAGTATCCTATAAATCAAATACATATATTCCGTTAAAATATGAATCTGAAGGGATACGTAAAATTATTTCTGTGTTAGGCCTATTAATTTCTGTCTATAATAGAAAATCTATTACTGTTGCCATAGATGAGCTAGACTCGGGTATCTTTGAATATCTGCTTGGTGAGATTTTACGAATCATTTCAGAGAAAGGCGAAGGCCAATTAATATTTACATCTCATAACCTAAGACCTTTAGAAACACTTGATAAAGGCTGTATTGCTTTTACCACAACTAATCCTAGCAATCGATATACGCGAATGGTTAATGTAAAGACAAGCAATAACTTACGCGACTTTTATTATAGAGATATCATGCTTGGTGAACAGAACGAAGAACTATATAAATCGACAAATAATGCTGAAATTTCTTATGCTTTTAGGAAAGCTGGTGCATATAAATGGCACGACGAAAAATAGTGCTTGTTATTGTTGAAGGACCTTCTGATGCGGATTCATTAGAATTATATTTCTCTAAATTTTTTGATAGTAATACTGTACATATGAAAATTATGTACGGTGATATTACCTCTAAAAGAGGAATAAACCAGTCGAATATTAAGGCTCGATTAGGTAATGAAATTAAGGTATATGCTGAAAATAATCATTTTAAAGCTGCGGATGTTCAGCAAATTATACATTTAGTTGATATGGATGGAGCTTTTGTTGATGACTCTGTCATTATTGAGGATGAGACAAAAGATAAATTTGTATATACATTAGAGTCTGTTATAGTCCCAAATCGACAAGTTGCTATCGAGCGAAATGAGCATAAGCGTGAGAATTTGAATATCTTAAGTTCAAGGACCTCTGTAATGTGGAATAATATTCCTTATAAAATATATTATATGTCTTGTAACCTGGATCATGTGTTACATGATAAGCCCAATGCTACTGATGAGGAGAAAAAGGCTAACTCATTGGATTTTACCGAAAGGTATTATGATGATATAAATGCGTTTATTAAATTTATAAGTGAGTCTACATTTTCTCAATGTACAGATTATAAAGAATCATGGGATTATATAAAACAAGATAAGCATTCGTTGGAGCGTAATTCTAACTTAGGATTATGTTTTGTATAGGATAGATTAATGGATAGTATAAAAAGGAGCTGTTTTGTTACAGCTCCTTTTTCGTATTCAAATTATTTCTCAAAATACCCCAGCATTTCAATGTGTGTCAACACTTCGTCCATGTATTGTTCGGTCGGTACAACGTAGTTATAGCCGTCCTTAGTGGTGCGGTTAACAGTTAGGTTTTCGTCGAGGTTGGCGATTAAATCGGCTCGAGAGATTGGTTTAGCCAATTGTTTCATCACATATAATAGGCCATTATCGACGTCCCCGTCCACTTGATTGTACATGTTACCAGGTGTGAGGTATTGGCTGCCGCCTTTTTCCACAATGGTTTCGATGTATTTAATAAAGCGCTCTGGGATGTAGCTTTCATTTTCAACAAACGGCGTGCGAGGATAGGAAGAACCGTAAATGTTGAGGTTGTCCGTTACGATGAGTAGGAACAGACGTTGATATAATACATCGCCATCGATGACATAGCCCGGATAGTGGGAACTAATATAGTTGACGATATCCTGAACGGTGAATTCCTTGAACGTATCCATCAACACCTTGATAGCGATGTGAACAGTATTGGTCCAGTCCTCAGGAACGCCCTTCACATTTCTAGATGGCGCCATAAAGTACAGGTTGTTCAAGATGTCTTGAGTTACCGTTTCGTCGTGGTTGATCTTGTCCTCGTTAGACAGTTTCGTCAATAGGCTCATGCGGAATTGCGTGTCGTACACGTAATCGTAGAACTGTTCCTTGTCAATATAATTGCCGTTGGATAGGGTGGAAATGTTTTTTTCCACGTCTCCTGAAAGCCAGGTAATGAAGGATCGTTGTAATGATTCGTCACCTATATAGGCACAGCCGTGTTGACGAGCTCGTTCGATGAAATCGGATACATACACTGGGTCATTGTATGTTTCCAAGTACTCGTGTGCTACGTAGTAATCGTTGGATTGCAACACGCGGTTGATGTTGTTAATTTTGTAATTCGATTGTGTCCGAGAACGATCGTCGCTGTTCATCGTTTCCGCTACGAGCTTTAACACACTTTTCGTATACAACGTGCGTTCCAATAAACTCTTATCTTCTGCTCGTTTATCCGCGTATAACATAATGTCGCGCAATTGCTCTAAGCGTTTCCAGCCAGGGTACGTATTGTACGATACATAAGCGATGCCGCGGTTCGATAAATTCTCGCTACAAATATCGAGAATTTTGTCTTTCACCATGTCCGGTACCCAAGACCAGATACCATGAACGATGATGTAATCGAAGGTACCAAAGCTCTTATCCACGTCCATAATATTTTTTTCTAGTAGCGTTACGTTCTTAAGGCCGATGGATTCGATGATCTCCTTGCCGTGCTCCACCTGTACGCCGGATAGGTCGATGCCTGTGAAAGTCGCCGTAGGGTAGTACATCGCTTGTGGGATGATATTACCGCCGCAGGATGCGCCAAGCTCTAACACGCGCGCCTTGCTCGGCGCCACCGGATCAAGTCCATAAATCTTAGCCTTAGCATACAAATTATTAATATTCGTGCTAGAAAATGGCTTTGAAATATAAAGGAACGTATCATAGGACGCCTTTAAATCGTTGATGCCCTTTTCTACATCCGTAGGCACGTCCATAGTATGCGTTGCCGTATCCGTTGCATCCGGTTTAGATACGACATTCTTGTTTGTTGCCGTTTCAGCAGAGGCTGATGCGGCCTTATTTTTTTTAGTTTCTTTTTTCATAATTAACCCCTTTGTTCTACACTCCCTCATGTATTACTGTAGATTAGTATATCATACTACATGGTTTTATGGTGAAAGTTTATGTCTCTATATATATAACTATATATAGCAATTTTAATGGACCATAGAAACGGCATTTTATAGATATAAATAGATACAACAGAGAAATTTTAAATTTAACTATTTTATCTTTACTACCGCAGTTATATTCATGAACATCTCATTCATATTTTACGAGGTATATTTGATTAGTTTTGCTAATTTAAACACTTATTTTTCTTGATAGGTAATGCTTTTTATATCCTTATTTAACATGATTTAATAGCATTTTACAATATATCGAAAAAACTTGTAGTATATAAACATATTAACATCATATTTATGAAGAAATCATGATTGTTAATATTTATGTAAGTAAATAAATCGAAAATGATTAATATATGTTTACTGAAATTGAAAAAAATAGTACAAAAATGTGTAAAAAATACACCATTTCTTAACAAAAATTAAAAAAATAAACATTTTTCCAAGTTTATGAGAAAAAAATGAGAGAAAATGTTTTACAAAAAGAAAATTTTTTGTTATAGTATGTACATGAAGTAAGATGAATGAAAAGTGAAACATACAAGAATGTTCTTCACACAATGATTTTTATTTCTATTGAATAGGGATTAATTAAGGATTATAAGTGTCTTAAAGAAAGAGAAAAAGAAAGGGGTTCATAGAAATATGAATAAGATCTTTAAAGTTGTTTGGAGCAAAACAAAAGAATGCTACGTTGTAGTATCTGAAGTAGCAAAAAACAATGGTGGTAAGAAAAAAGCATTATCTACAGTTTTTGCTGCTTTAGTGGCAGCAGGTGCTATGATGCCTAATTATGTAGACGCAGCTAATAATACTAGTGGAGGGGGGGTATCAAGCGCTGATGCCTCTATTGCGATTGGTAGTGGTTGGGGTAACTCAGCGTATGCTAATAATGATTTCTCTATCGCAATTGGTGACCAAACCCATGCTAATGGCAAAGCAGCTATCGCGTTAGGTCGTAAAGCTAAAACAAATGGTGAAGAAGCATCTATTGCTATTGGTAACGAAACAGAAGCAACAGCCAAAGATAGTACAGCTGTTGGTTCTGGTTCTAAGTCAAGTGGTGAATATGCGGCTGCTTTGGGTTTCCAAACTAAGGCTACTGCAAACTATGCGACAGCTATTGGTTCTGGTGCAAGAGGCTATGCTGAAGATTCTCAAGCTATTGGCCGTGAAGCTGAAACATCAGCTGGTGCAACGCGTGCTATCGCCATTGGTACGTTATCAAAATCTTCTGGGAATTATGCAACATCTTTAGGGTCCTCTGCAGAAGCAAGTGCTGAAAGAGCTATAGCTGTTGGTTATAAATCTAAAGCGGAAGCAGAAAGAGCGATTTCTGTTGGTAATTTAGCAAATGCTAGTAAAAACGATTCTATTGCTGTTGGTAATAACTCTGCAGCCTCTGGACTAAATGCCTCTGCTGTTGGTAAAAACTCTAAAGCAAGTGGTCAAAGTGCTGCTGCATTTGGTGATTCTGCACAAGCAACAAATACGAATGCAACTGCGATTGGTAATCAAGCGAATGCATCTAATACTAATACAACAGCAATTGGTAATGAAACAGTTGCTTCTGGCGGTAATGCAACTGCTATAGGTCATAAGTCTCAAGCAACAGGTGATGGGTCGGTAGCAGTCGGTACAAATAACAAAGCTGATTATGAAGGTGCTGCAGTTGGTCTATCTAATACAGTAACTGGTCGTACATCTGCTGCATTTGGTCGTTCCAATACAGTATCTGGTAACGAATCTCTTGCGGCTGGTATTCGTTCTACTGCATCTGGTGAACACAACGTTGCAATAGGCTACCAAGCAGTAACCAATAATAAAGCTACTGTTGCAATTGGTGAAGGTAGCAAAGCTGATATTGCTGATGGTGTAGCTATTGGCTCTAACTCTGCGACGACTGCAGCTGCAGGTGTACAAGGTTTCAATCCAGCTGATTCTCGTACTAAGACATATGGTGGTTTAACTGGTGCAGCGCAAACATCTACTCTTGGTGCGGTTGCTGTTGGTAATGGTCCTACAGCAACTCGTCAAATCACTGGTCTTGCAGCAGGTAAAGAAGATACTGATGCTGTTAACGTAGCTCAATTGAGAAGCGTTAACTTGAAATACGCTGGTGACACTGGCAATAGCGATGTATTGTTAGACAATGGTACATTGAATATTAAAGGTGATAATAATAGCTTTATGTCTACATCTGCTGATAAAAATGGTATTACCGTAACAGCTAAAATTGGTAATCCTATTACTGCTAACACTGCAGGTAAAGCAGTAGCTCCTACTACAAATGGTCTTGCAACAACTACAAATGTAGCTGATGCAATCAATGCTTCTGGTTGGAATGTAGTTTCTTCTAATAATGGTGGTAGTGTAACAGGTACACAAGCTACTAAATTAGTAAATCCTGGTAGTACTGTTACATTAAGTGCTGGTAAAAACATTGTATTAGACCAAAATGATAAACAATTCACATATTCTTTGAGCTCCACTCTTAAAGATATTGAAAGCATTCAAAATGGTACATCCAAAATCACATTGAACAATGGTGGTGGCACAACTATTTCCGGCGGCAACTTGAGTGTAGATGGTAATAAAATTACTAACGTGGCTAAAGGTACTGATGATACTGATGCTGTTAACTACAGTCAAATTAAAGGTTTAAGAACTGAAGTTAAAGCTGGTACTGGTATTACTGTAACCCCAAGCAAAGGCACAGATGGTCATGATATCTATACAGTAAGCTCTACTGCGACAGGTGGCGCAGCTTCTACTGAAAGCGTAGTTAAAAAAGCAGCTGCAACTGGTGATACCAACATTGCTGATGTTTCTGTTGCAGGCGGTAAAGCTGTAAATGATCCTGGTGCTCAATACGAAGTATCCGTTTCTAAAAATGCTGTTAAAGATGCAGCTCGTGAAGCAGTAACAGTAAATAATGGTGGCAACACAGATAATCCTATTACTGTAACACCAACACAAGACAATACTAACCACAATACAACATATGCAGTTACATTCGATGGCAATAAAGCTGCAAAACAAATTCCATTAACTTATAAAGCAACTAATGGTACTACTACAACTGCTGATCAAACCGTTAAACTTGATAAAGGTTTGAATTTCACAGGTGGTGATTATACAACTGCTAGTGTTGGTGCTGATGGTAAAGTAACATTTGATGTTAACCTTGGTACAGCTCCAACAGTAACTGATGGCAAACCTGGTGTTCCAGGACAAGCTGGTGCAGCTGGTAAAGATGGTATTGCTACTGTTAAAACTGTAGTAGATACAATTAATAACTCCGGTTGGAAAGCAAATGCTAAAGCAAATGGAGGTACACTTGTTGGTAGTTCTACAGCGACTGTTGTAAAACCTGGTGATCAAGTAAACTTTGCGGCTGGTAAAAACTTAACAGTTAAACAAGATTTGACTGGTGAACATACATACACTTATTCTTTGAATAAAGATGTCGATCTTACTAATGCTGGTTCCTTAACTGTTGGTGATACTAAAGTAAATAATGATGGTATTACAATTACTAATCCAACAGATAGTAATAAAAACGTATCTTTAACTGGCACTGGCTTGAATAATGGTGGTAATAAAATTACTAACGTTAAAGCTGGTGAAAACCCTACAGATGCAGTAAATGTTCAACAATTGAAAGACAATGTTACGACTGTTGAATCTTCTGACAGCTCCATTAAAGTAGTAGATAAAAACGCCCCTGGTTCTGCAACATATGATGCAACTAAAGGTCACCAATATGACATTACTATCAATAATCAATCTGTAGTTGAACATGCTCAAACTCCAGTTGTTTACACTGATAAAGATGGCCATAAGCTTTATAAAATTGTAGATCCTGCTACAGGTAATGTTACTTTCAATACAAAAGAAGATGGTAGTGGTACAACAGTTCAACCTAATGAAGTGATTGCATCCATGAACAATGGTGGCGATTCCACAACAACTCCAATGAAGTTGAACAATGTTGCTTCTTCCATCCAAAAACCAAACTCTACAGATACATTCTTGAAACAATTGGAAGATGCAAATAAGAATACACCAAATGGTGCTGTTAACGTATCTGACCTCAAGAAAACATCTGATGCTCTTATTGACAAAGGTCTTGTATTTGATGCAAATAATGCAGATCCTAAGACAAACAAACTTGGTTCTAAAGTAACTATTGCTGGTACAGGTGCTCTCGCTAATGGCGAAAACTTCGCAGATAAATATGATACTAGTAACATTAGAACTAACATTACACAAAATCCAACAACTGGTAATACAACTGTTGAAATCGGTCTTAACAAAAACCTTAAAGGTTTAGAATCTGTTAGCGTTCCAGGTAAAGATGGAGTTGACGGTCGAGACGGTGTATCCATCACTGGTAAAGATGGTGCTAATGGTATTGATGGTAAAGTTGGTATCGGTAAAGACGGCAAAGATGCTGTATCTATTTCCGGTAAAGATGGTATCGGTCACATCGGTTTAACTGGTCCTGCTGGTAAAGATGGTAAAAACGCAACCGCAGATATTACTGTTAAAGAAGGTAAAGCTGGCGTTGATGGTAAAGATGGTATTACTCGTATCGTATACAACGATAAGGATGGTAACGAACATCAAGTAGCAACTCATGATGATGGCTTGCGTTTCACTGGTAACAATACTTCTAAAGAAAATAAACAAGAAATGAATTCTCTTGTGAAAGTTCAAGGTGAAGGCGTTACTGAGAATGCAGCTGGTAAATTAGAAGTTAATGGCCAAGAGTTCAAATCTGCAGCAGGCAACATCGTAGTTGTAGCAGATGGCGACAATACTTTAACAGTTAAGATGAACAAAGATCTTAACCTCACTAAAGATGGCTCTGTAACAATGGGAGATACTGTTGTAAATAACGATGGCATTACTATTAAAGCTCCTACAACTTCTGGTACAACTGATGTTAAGTTGACTAACCAAGGTCTTGATAATGGTGGTAACAAAATTACTAACGTTGCAGCTGGCACAGCTAATACTGATGCAGTAAACGTAAAACAATTAAAAGATAAAGTTACAACAGTTAAGTCTTCTGATGGTTCTATCACTGTAACAGATGCAAATGCTGGTTCTACAGATCCTACAAAAGGTCATGCTTATGACATTAAAGTCAATAACCAAGGTGTAGTAAACAATGCTCAAATTCCAGTGGTATACACTAAAGATGATGGCACTAAAGTTTACAAACAACCAGATGGTACTTTCAATACAGCTAAAGATGGTTCTG
>OGIQ01000249.1_pt1 | contig 21355 bp, 20 predicted proteins | sample 1571811 | NCBI WGS metagenome assembly OGIQ01 (sample SAMEA2582103, study PRJEB24529) | metagenome | biome: Human gut stool | place: China | collected 2011
TAGACTCCTCAGAGTTAGCATTTAAAGTAGCTACGTCACAGGCTATCAAGGATGTGATTCCTAAGGCGAAACCAGTCCTATTAGAACCAATCTATGAGGTCAACGTGTTTGCACCAGATGCTTTCATGGGCGACATCATGGGTGATTTGAATAGCCGTCGAGGTCGTGTATTAGGCATGGAACAAAGTGAAAGAACAGGTATTTCTGTTGTTAAAGCACAAGTACCATTGGCTGAAATGTCTGATTATGTGACTGCATTGCGCTCCATTACACAAGGACAAGGCGTATTTAATCGTCAGTTCTATACTTATGAAGAGGTTCCACATAAGCAAGCGGAAGAAATTATCGCTGCTCATAAAACCCAAGAATAAAGTAATGGTCACATGCTGTATTTAATACAGTTTGAATCTTCACAACTGAATAGACAATTGCATAATGTAACAATTTAATAATGTAACAATTTCATAGCGTAATGATTGACGAAAGTCATAAATTTGAATAGTATTTTACTGAAGCCCTCCATATATGTAGCGTATGGAGGGCTTTTACATAAGAGAATAGCTAGTTCTTTATGTATATATGTGCTAACATAAAAGGTAATATAAAAGGTAATATAATAGTTTCCATGTGGTGACCATATCCATAGATATTGTGAAAGGATTGCATATGTTTTTCTCAAGCATTACCGCAGATTATACAAAAATGGGTTATCCTAAAGCCATTGTGCGCGCTTTAGATTTCTTGAAACATACAGATTTGAAAGCTTTGCCTGGAGGGCGTTATGCCATTGAGGGCGACATGATGTATGCTAACGTGGACGATGTAGAAACAAAACCATTTGAAGCTACAAAACCGGAATCGCATCGTAATTATGTAGATATTCAATTTATGGTGAGCGGCGAGGAAAACATGGGCTTTTTCGTAGATAAAGGCATGGTAAAACCTGTGGAGTCCTATCCGGATCGAGATTGCTATTTCTATCCTAATGAAGCTGTTGATGAAGGGCAAATCCATTGCCCAGAAGGGTACTACACTGTATTCTTCCCGTCTGATGTTCATCGGCCCTTGCTTGCTGTAAACGATAAACCTATCAAAATCCGTAAGGTGGTTGTGAAAGTTCACGTATCTTTGCTCGGTGAGTAGTATGAAACAATATGAAGTTATTGGTGTTATTATAACCCTATTGGGGGCTGTTTTATGGGGTGTATCAGGTGCATCCGTACAGTTCTTAAGCAATTTCAGAAATATGAATTTGGAATGGCTAGTAACTATGCGATTGATTACAGCAGGTTTACTAACTGTTATTTATGCATGGTTTAGATTTGGAAATTCTATCTTTAATGTATTTCATAGTGTAAAGGATACGCTAGGACTCATTGTTTTTGGCGTATTTGGTATGGCCTTATGTCAATATACATACTTCAGATCCATTGCTTTAGCTGGAGCTGGCATTGCAACGGTTTTACAATATCTGGCGCCATCTATGATTATTATTTACCTGCTAGCTCGCTATGGTAAACGACCGTCTAAGGGCGAGATTGTTTCTGTTATACTTGCTTTAGTGGGGACCATTTGTTTAATGGGCAATGATGATGGCCTTTCTATTGAAAGCTTCCCTCTAATGGTTCTCGTATGGGGCCTTTTATCTGCTGTAGGTGTAGCCATATATAGCATTTCTCCTGTTGATTTACTCTACAAATATGGTACATTACCTATTGTAGGATTTGGGATGCTCATTAGCGGTATTGTAGCCGCTATACTATTTCATCAACCGAACTCATATGCAGTGTGGGACGTATGGACTGTTATTGGTTGTTTTAATGTCATATTTCTCGGGACGATAGTATCTTTCAATGCCTATTTAGAAGGGGTTAAACGAATTGGGGCCGTACGAGGATCTATTTTGTCATCTATTGAACCTATTTCGGCGGCTTTCTTTGGGTGGGCTTTTTTAGGAAATGAATTTAGTCTATTAGGACTAATTGGTATGGCTATGATTATTGCTACCGTTGTTATCATCGCTTGGGATAGACAACGAACTATTAAACGAGAAGTACTGGCAAAACTGAATAAAACAATATTAGAATAAATCGATAAGAACACATATATCACAGAAATCATTTCGTGGTATATGTGTTTTTTGTTATAACATAAAGTATATTTTAGATACTGTATACATGCGCTATTTAGTTGACTATTTACATATCAATTCATATAGTAAATGTATATGTGATTATTAGTTTGTTAAGGAGGTATTTATGTCTGTAAAAGATTTTGTGCAACAACGACGTGATGCGTTAATCGCTATGCGTCGCGACTTTCATATGTACCCTGAGCCTGCTTGGCTTGAGTATCGATCTGCTGCGAAAGTGGCGGATACGCTTATTTCTTTGGGCTATGATGTGGCGTTAGGCGCAGATGTACTCGATTTAGATTCTCGCATGGGCTTGCCTAGCGATGAGGTTATGAAAGCCGCTATGGATCGCGCCATCGAAGAAGGTGCTAATCCTGAATTTGTAGAAAAGATGGGCTATGGTAAAACGGCTATCGTTGCAACTATGAAATTTGGTGGCGAAGGTCCCGTAGTAGCATTTCGTGTAGACATGGACTCCAACGATGTCATTGAAGCTAAAGAGGATAACCATGTACCCACAAAGGAAGGCTTCCGTTCTTGTCATGATAAGGTGATGCACGCCTGTGGTCATGATGCACATATGACGATGGGGCTAGGCTTAGCGGAATACTTGGCTGCTCATAAGGATGAATTCAAAGGCACTATCAAACTCATCTTCCAACCAGCGGAGGAAGGCGTGCGCGGTGCTAAAGCGATGGCGGAAGCGGGCGTTGTGGATGATGTAGATTTGATGTTCGGCATGCATATTGGGTTTAATGAAAATCTATCCAATTGTTTTGCATGTAGCGATCATGGCTTCTTAGCGACAACAAAACTTGATGCGGTGTTCCACGGTTATTCTGCTCATGCTGGGGGCTCTCCAGAAAAAGCACAAAATGCAATGCTCGCAGGTTGTACTGCGGTGCTTAACTTACAAGCTATCGCTCGCCATAGTCAAGGCGCCTCTCGCATGAATGTAGGTGTTTTTGAAAGCGGTACAGGTCGCAATGTGACGCCTGATGTGGCAGTTCTTAAACTGGAAACTCGTGGAGCTACTACGGAAATCAATGACTACATGATTGAACGAGCAAAGACTATTATTAAAAGTGCTGCAGAAATGCACGATTGTACCTTTGAAATCACAAAACAAGGTGAAACTCCTGCAGGTCGCATCAGCGATGATTTAGCTCGTGAGGTGCAAGCTATCGTGGAGCCACTTGGTATCTTTAAAGAGGTTCCATTCGATTACAGCGGTGGCGGTAGTGAAGATTGTGCGTACTTCTTGAACCGTGTCATTGATCGCGGCGGTAGAGCAACCTACATGGTAGTAGGCTCTGCTATTAAAGCGCCACATCACAATCCACTCTTTGATATCGATGAAGAAGATATGCTAAATGGTATCGTCGCATTAGGTACTATTGCGGCTCACTATTTAAAATAAGGTTTACTGACTAGCCACCATATAGTTTGTCGGTAATTAATGTAATAGATTGTGAGGTGTTATATGATTCAACGAGAGCGATTAGTTAAAGATTTTGATGCTATGGCCCAATTGACAGCACCTGGGGAGGGCATTAATCGCCTTGCTTTCACCGATGCAGACTGGGAGGGGCGTCATTATATTATAGATCGCATGATTGATGCGGGTTTATCCGTTGAAATAGACGATTTTGGTAATGTCGTTGGCTATAAGATTGGTAAGAAACCAGATTTACCAGTTGTCATGGTAGGGTCTCATACAGATAGCGTACCCAATGGAGGCAATTACGATGGTGTGGTGGGCGTGTTATCTGCCATTGAAGTAATTCGTAGCATGACTGACGATGGTTATGAACATGACCATACCATCGCTGTGGTATCCTTCATGTGTGAAGAGTCCGGTCGCTTTGGGGATGCTACACTAGGTAGTAAGGCCATGCGTGGTGAATTAAGATTACAAGACTTACACCGATTGGTAGATAAACAAGGAATTTCCTTATACGAAGCATTGAAAGGTCGCAACTTAAATCCCGATGGAATTGAAGAAATGGAATATAAACGACCTGTAAAGTCTTTCACAGAAATTCATATAGAACAAGGAAAGGTACTGGAGCACGAACAGAAAACGATTGGCATTGTGACTGGTATTGCAGCGCCAGAGCGATTCTATGTGACCATTCGGGGCAATGCCGATCATAGTGGCGCTACACCGATGAACTTGCGTCATGATGCCCTATGTGGAGCCTCAAAAATCATCCTCGGCATCGAGGAGATTGCATCCATGCAAGAGGAACCACCCGTGGTGGGAACTGTCGGTGTTGTGGAGGTTACGCCAGGAGCGATGAATGTCATTCCTGGAGCTGTGAAACTAGGTGTAGATATTCGCAGCATATCTAAGGTGGCTCGCAATTCCGTAATCACTCTTGTTAAGGAATTCATCGATATTACTGCAGACAAACGGGGATTATCTTATACGATTGAGCCTATTGCACAAGACCATCCAGTAGCTATGCACCCTGCGATGATTCGAGAAATCGAAGAGGCTGTTAAGTCTGTAGGTGTAGAATATATGACTATGCCGAGCGGTGCCGGTCATGACGCGATGCATTGGGCGGAGGCAGTTCCTACGGGAATGATTTTTATTCCATGTCGTGATGGCATCAGTCATAATCCTGCAGAATTTGCTGAAATGGATGATATCGTAAAGGGTGCAGAGGTGCTTGATAAGGTGCTCAGGAAACTTAGCTTGGAAGAAACGAAGCTTGTTTAATATACTTTTTTCTATATAGATAAGTAGTTATATAGATATATGATTATACTGTATATATTTGAGTGATTATTTTTATTATAGTTAGGCCTCTTAGGTGTAATACATAGATAGGACTATTGTATTTAGTATTGTTAGTTGTGTATTGGATGTAAAGTGTTTATAGAGGGGATATAGCTATCTTGCATCATATGTACACGGATAGGAGAGTTATGGTTATTACAGGTATTGTTATCGTAGTAGCAACGTTTATCGCTATTATAAAACAGTTTGAAACGCGGCTCGTATTATTATTATCGGGCTTATTGATGTGCTTTATTGGGGGCAACCTTGGAGCTGGTACGACAGCCTTTGTAAAAGAACTTACAAATCCAGGTCTTGTACCGACTATCTGTACGGTACTTGGCTTTAGCTACGTTATGGAATATACAAAATGTACGGAGCATATGGTGTATTTCATTTCCGCAGGGCTTAAAAAGATGACTAAAATCATCATCCCAGGTGCCGTTATTATTACATTCTTAATTAATATTGCATTGCCAACAGCGGCAGGTTGTGCCGCTGCCGTAGGTGCGCTATTAATTCCGGCTTTAATTCGTTCTGGTGTGCACCCAGCGATGGCTGGTTCTGCTATCTTCTTAGGTACATGGGGGAGTTCATTGAGCCCAGGGCTTATGTTCAACCCTCAAGTGGCACAACTGGCGGGCGTAGATGTAATGACAGTTATTGCGAGCTTCTCTATGCAAGCCATTATCGGTATCGTAGTGGCTGCTATTTTGCTCAATATTGTGGCCATTGTTAAGAAGGAACATACAGGATATGTAATGAAAAACAACACTGTAAAGGAAGGCAAAGAGTTCAAAGTAAATTATTTCTATGCAATCATTCCAATTATTCCTCTTGTATTACTTGTATTAGGTAGTAAACAAGTAGCGGTGATTCCAGAAATCTCCGTTCCCGTTTCCATGCTCATCGGTACAGCGATTGGTATCGTTGCAGTTCGTCCTAATGTGACAGACGCTGTTAAGAAGTTCTTCCGCGGTACTGGTGACGGTATGTGTGATGTCGTTGGCCTTATGGCGGCAGCAGCATGCTTTACAGCAGGGATGCAACTCATCGGGCTTACAAGTGCCCTTATTGATGGAATGAAGAACTCTCAACAAATCGCCCAAATCGGGGCAGCCTTTGGTCCGTTCTTATTGGCTGTTATCTCTGGTTCTGGTAATGCGGCAGCTCTTGCCTTTAACGGTGCTGTAACCCCTCATGCAGCAGACTTTGGTTATGGTATTATGCAACTTGGATCCATGGCTCAAATCGGTGCTGGTATCGGCCGTAGTATGAGCCCTGTAGCTGGGGCAGGTATCATCATTGCGGGCCTTGCAGGTATCAACCCTATGGAAATGGCGAAACGCAATGCCGTGCCTTGTATTATTGCGACTGTAGTCATTATGCTATTGTTATTATAGTCTTAAACTGGTTATATATTTGAAAGTATAGTTATTATAGTGAGTTCAATATGATCGTTATATTGAAATTATAATTATATCAACACTACAATTATATTAATATCATAATTACACAGAATAAAAACCCTTCTGTATACTGATTAGATATGTCATATTCGTGAGAATATAATCGTAACAATCAGCTATAGAAGGGTTTTCTTTTATGTATCGTTATTATTTGAGTTTTAAGCCAATCCAGAGAGCAGAGATTATAAATAAGCAGCCACTTGCCCAGAATAAGGTAGTAAAACCTAGCCAAGCCATTAAGCTTGCACCACCAACAGCGCCTAAGAAATAACCAAGAAATAAACATGATTGGTTGTAGGAGAATACTTGTCCCGTGAATTCACGAGGCGTTTTAGAGGATAGGTAGGTGTTTAATGCCGGTAACATACCACCTAGGCCGAAGCCTTGTAAAAATCGAATGAGTGCTAGTTGGTAAATATCAGTTACATAGGCTTGAGGGATGTTAAATAAGCCTACATAGATAAGAGATACGACTAATACCTTTCGAGGACCAATCTTGTCAACTAGCTTGCCGAGAGGTGAACTACTTATTAATTGAGCAATGCCCATGGCAGAGAACACCGCTCCTGCAATAAAGGCAAGGTTTTCAGTGTTGCTCGGAACAATACCTTTAATATATACGGAGATAACAGGTTGTAAGGACATGATGCATATAGCATAGATAAAGGATGCTATACACAATGCTACAATACTATTAAATTCAGGAATTTGTTCTTTTAGTTTGCTAATAGAAAGTTTTTCAACATTAGGCTTCGGTATATAATTTTCATGGATAAAAATAGTGGCTAGCAAACCCGCGAAACCCATGAGAATACCAACTAAAATAAAGCCATTACGAATACCTATAGTATCTGCAATATATCCACCTAGTAAAGGCCCAATTAGTGAGCCTGCTAGATTGGCCGAAGCTAATAGGCCAAGTGCCCAGCCAGTTTGTTCAATGGGAGATTCTGAAGCAATCAATGTAATAGTTGCAGAATAAAAACCATTTACTAAACCTTGTATGAGGCGAATTATTACAACCCCTTCAGGTGTTGTTTGAAAGGCGAGCAATAGATTACATAAAGCCATTCCAAAGCTAGATCGTATTAATGTAATTTTGCGACCTTTTTTATCTGCTATACGACCCCAAAATGGTGCAACTAAACATACGATTAAATAGGTTGCGCCGGTTGCTAAACCTGACCAGAGAGACATAGCCGATGGCGTTTGAACTCCTAGATCATGAAAATATAGAGGGAGAATAGGTGCTAATTGGCTCACCCCAAAGGATGTACAGAATACACATATTAAACTTATATACACCGTACGTTTCCAGGTTTCCAAAGTATCTCTCCTTCACTAGTCTTAGTACAATTTATAGTACCAGAAAAATAGTAATTCTATATCTTTTTGACTTCATCCCCAATATTAAGTCAGGAAGTTTGTCGTTTGCACTGGTATCTTGAATCCAGTAGTTGATGGATAAAATAAAACTTAGGCTCTCTTTTCCACAAAATAATCAGTGGGAACTGATAACATATGTAATTTCAGTATACTATTAGTGTTTAGAGGAAAACAATATTAGTAGATAAGATTTATATAAAACATTAATTACTATAATAGATAAGGAATCATGATAAAATGTTAGCAGAATTGGTTTCATATCTGAGAATTTATGAAGCTGCTTATATTTTATAGCAATCAGGGTATAGACGGACATTTGCATTTAAAACAACATATGATTTTTATGTAGATTCGAAAGATATTGAGGAGATGTTATTCTATGTATAAATTTATCTTTCTTCTTTTGCTAGGGTGTATTATTTTTTCACAGTATGCATTGACCTTCATTAACTATGATTATAATAAATACTATGCTTTTGGAAGATATAAATTGCATGCTAACTATTCATTTGAAGATACATGGCGTGATAATGGATTTGAGCGACTTATTTATAGCTATAGAAAGGTAGATAATAAATTGTACACTTATGGAGAATCTGGGATAACTATTATTACGATGAATGTCATAAATCCTAAAATTATAAAGATTCCAAATGATGAATATTATGAGTCTGTGCGTAAATATGGAAGAACTAATAAATATGCTAACTCATTAGGCGAATTATCTAATATTTATGGGGAGGATTTTATTATTTTAGATCGCTTAGAAGAATTAGAGAGTGATGACTACTCCATCGTCAGAGAGATTATTGAGCAAGGCAAGGATAAAGCAAAGAAATCATCCTTGTTTTGATTAATTATTAGCAATATATAGGACTGTATGCTAATAATATTTCCATAATCGAACAACAATCAGAAATTAAAACTTCTTGACTTTCATTCTATAGAAACATTATAATCAGATTATAATTTTATACTCGCCTGAAATAAACCGATGAGGTGGAGATAAAAATAGGAAATGCACTCACAGAGAGCGGGATTAGCTGAGAACCCGTAGTACGCAGCTTATTAAATGGACCACCGAGGGCGCATGGAACAGAATGAACTTTCATTCCTAGTATGGTGCGACGTCACACGAGCGTTAGTCGTGAGGGATATGTTAGTATCCTGCGAAAGGGGAATGCACTGCATTCAAACAAGGTGGTACCGCGATTTATAGCACAATACAAATATTTTCTAATAATTGTATAAGAATAGAACTATAAACTCGTCCTTGACGTTATATTGTCATGGGCGAGTTTTTTTATTGGCAAATGCCAGATGGAGGTTCTCATGATTTTCCCTAGTCTTGACCGTGTGAAAGCTATCGCACCGGGCTACGATATCGTGCCTGTATATATGGAAATTTTATCCGACGTACGCACACCGATTAGTGTGTTGAAAGCGTTAAAACAAGTGAGCAGTCATACGTACTTGCTTGAAAGTGCGGATAATAGTAATCATTGGGGCCGTTACTCCTTCTTGGGTTATGATCCTAAGATTGAGCTATTCTGCAAAAACCATAAAATGACCATCAAAGACGGGACGACTCGTACCTTTGAGTGTTCTGATCCTGCGGCAGAGATTCGCAATATTTTGAGTCAATATAAAAGCCCTCGCTTAGAAGAGTTACCAACCTTCACAGGCGGCTTTGTAGGCTACTTCGCATGTGAATATATTCGCTACATCGAGCCAACATTGGATTTCCCAATACTAGATGCTGACTCTGCCATGGTTAACGATGTAGACCTTATGCTCTTTGATAAAGTTATCGCTTTTGACCATTACAAAAATAAAATTTACTTGATTGCTAACATCAGCACAAATGATTTGGAACGCAACTACAACAAGGCTGAGCTTGAATTGAAAACTCTTGCTGATCTCGTTGTAAACGGCAAAGAGGCGGATGTTCCAAAAGGCATCCTTAAAACAGAGTTTACCTCTGAGTTTACAAAGGATGAGTTTGAAGCAGTTGTTAAAAAGACACAGCACTACATCAAGGAAGGGGATATCTTCCAATGTGTTGTATCTAATCGCCGCGAAGCCGAGTTTGAAGGGAGCTTGTTAAATGCATACCGCGTATTACGTACCTTGAATCCATCTCCATACATGTTCTACTTATCTGGCGGTGATGTAGAGCTCACAGGTGCTTCTCCAGAAACTTTGGTGAAAATGACAGATGGTAAAATGTACACCTTCCCAATTGCAGGTACGATGCGTCGCGGTAAAAATGAAGCAGAGGATCTTGCGATTGAAAAAAAACTCATTAATGACGAAAAAGAGTTGGCTGAACATAACATGCTCGTTGACCTTGGGCGCAATGATTTAGGTAAAATTTCTAAATTTGGTTCCGTAAAAGTTGAAGCATTACATATGTTGCAACGTTTCTCCCATGTCATCCATATTACATCTACTGTAAGCGGTGACATTCAAGACGGCAAAGATGCACTCGATGCTATCGGTGCTACATTGCCAGCCGGCACATTGTCTGGGGCGCCTAAGATTCGTGCTATCGAAATTTTACACGAACTTGAAAAAAGCCCACGCGGCGTATACGGCGGTGCCGTAGGTTACATCGACTTCTCTGGTAACATGGACGTATGTATCGGCATCCGCATGGCCATGAATAAAGGCGGTAAGGTCTATGTTCGCGCTGGTGCTGGTATCGTTCGAGATAGTATTCCTGAAAGCGAATACAACGAAACCTTGATAAAAGGCCAATCCATGATTTCCGCAATTACAAATGCACAGGAGGTAGAATAATGGTACTCCTTATAGATAATTACGATAGCTTTTCCTTTAATTTATACCAATTAGTAGGATCTATTGATCCAGATATTAAAGTCATCCGTAGCGATGAATTAACAGTTGAAGAAATTCGTGCTTTAAAACCAGACTATGTGATACTTTCACCAGGACCTGGTAGACCAGCTGATGCGGGTGTATACGAAGACCTATTGCGCGAATGCAAAGGTGAATTCCCAATCCTCGGCGTATGCCTCGGTCACCAAGCCATCGGCGAAGTATTCGGCGGCACCGTATCCTACGCAAAACAAGTTATGCACGGCAAACAAAGCGTAGCAAAACAAGTACACCCATCCAAAATCCTTAAAGGCGTACCAGAACAATTTGAAGTGGCTAGATACCACTCCTTAGCGATTATCGACGAAACCATGCCAAGCGAACTCATCGTTACATCCATTACAGACGACGGCGAAGTGATGAGCGTGGAACACAAAGACTACCCGATTTATGGAGTGCAATTCCATCCGGAATCCATCATGACACCGAACGGGGAACAAATGATTCGCAATTTCTTAGAAAAATAACCTACAGCCTAATTTATGTATCGAGGGGCTATTCTAAGGCTCTAGAACGATAGGGCAGAAATAAGGTCTCTCGGAACTCCAAGTGGCCACCACCCCACTACGTGGGGCCGCCAAGTCGTTCCTTAAGACCTTATTTTCTGCCAACTCAACCTTGGCATTACCTACTTAATAGTCCCTCTACAATACATATACCGAACTGTAGCTATATTTTCTAAAGAAATATACGAATCAGAACCCCTAATATAGGAAAAAGGTGGTGCAAAGCACCACCAGTCCCACACATCCCGTAAAGAAATGACCTGTGCATTACTTCATATAATGCGCAAGATCATTTGATAATAGTTTGTATGAGGGATATCTATTAAATTGGTATGGTTTTTAGCTGATAGATGCGATTGGGTTATGTGCGAAGCCGACTTGGCGCCCCGCATAGCGGGGGGGTGGCCACTTGGAGGCTGAGGGCATGACCCAATCGTTACCGACTAGGTAGATATGGTATCAATTTAATAGATATCCTCAAAAGGAGATATAAATGATTAAAGACGCATTATATGCAGTAACGCACGGTCAGGATTTATCCTACGACCTTGCTAAAGATACAATGAACAAAATTATGAGCGGCGATGTAGACGAGGTGCCCATGGCTGGTTTCTTGTGTGCTCTTGCAGCAAAAGGCCCTACTGTAGATGAGGTTACGGCTTTTGCTGAGGTTATGCGCGAGAAGGCTGGTTCTGTTCCTCATGAAGGCACTGTTGTAGAGATCGTAGGTACTGGCGGTGATGAGGTTAATACGTTCAACATTTCTACCACATCTGGTTTCATCATTTCCGCAGCAGGTATTCCTGTAGCAAAGCATGGTAACCGCAGTGTATCTAGTAAATGTGGTGCTGCCGACTTAATTGAAGCGTTGGGCGCTAAATTAGAGCTTAACGGTGAACAAAACGAGGCAGTGCTTAACAAAGCCAATATGTGCTTTATGTTTGCTCCTGTATATCACCAAGCTATGAAGTATGCAGGTCCTGTACGTAAGGCGTTGGGCGTTCGTACGGTGTTTAACATCCTTGGCCCTTTGGCAAATCCAGCAGGCGCAACTGTGGAGTTGATGGGTGTTTACGATAAATCTTTAGTAAAGCCATTGGCTCGTGTTTTATCTAACCTTGGTGTTAAACGAGGTGCTGTGGTACATGGCTTTGACGGCCTTGATGAAATTACAGCTACTAATAAAACGTATGTATGCGAAATTAATAATGGTACTTTTACAAGCTACGAATTCGATCCTAAAGAGTATGGTTTCGAATACGCTGATAAAACTGAGCTTGAAGGTGGCGACGCAACAGTAAATGCTGAGATTACACGCCGCGTTCTCGGTGGTGAGCAAGGCGGTAAACGTACCGCAGTTCTTCTCAATGCTGGCATGGCGATTTACCTTGCGAAAGACGGCATTACATTGGCAGAGGGTATCGAAGAGGCGAAACATATGATCGACTCTGGCAAGGCGCTTGCTACAATGGAACAGTTTGTGAAAGCAACCCAAGAGGTGTAATCATTGATTTTAGATAAGATTATAGAGGCTACCAAAATTCGGGTAGCCCAAGAAAAACAGATTGAATCGCCTGAGTCTGTGAAAGCAGCGGCTTTGGCGTTACCATCTGATACAGGATTTCCGTTTGAAGCAGCCCTTCGTCAGCAAGATTTTAACTTCATTTGCGAAGTAAAGAAGGCATCTCCATCAAAAGGCATCATCGCTGAGCACTTCCCGTATTTAGACATCGCCAAAGAATATGAGGTAGCAGGGGCAGCGGCCATCTCTGTATTAACAGAGCCAGACTTCTTTAAAGGTGATAAAAAATATCTCCAAGAAATCGCTAACACTGTAAAAATCCCTGTGCTTCGTAAGGACTTCATCATCGATGAATACCAAATCTATCAAGCGAAAGTGTGGGGCGCTAGTGCGATCCTCTTGATCTGTGCATGTTTAGATGTGCCTACGTTAACAAAGTTCCGTGAATTAGCGGACTCTCTTGGTTTGTCCTCTTTGGTAGAGGCCCATGACGAACATGAGGTACAAATGGCTATCGATTGCGGTGCCCGCATTATTGGCGTTAATAACCGCAATTTGAAAGACTTTACGGTGGATGTACAAAATAGTGTACGTTTGCGTAATCTCGTTGAAGACGATGTGATTTTCGTATCTGAAAGTGGTCTTGAAACGCCAGAGGATATTCAAGTATTGCGCGATAACAATATCGGTGTAGCCTTGATGGGGGAAACCTTCATGCGTTCCCCTAACAAGGTGGAAAAACTGGCATATCTCTATGGTTCAACCTATTACACACCAAAGGTTAAAATGTGTGGTATCTCCAAGGTTGAAACAATCCCTGCTGTAGTAGATGCAAAGCCAGACTATATGGGTTTAGTGTTTGCGCCGAGCAAACGACAAGTCACTGTAGACCAAGCAAAAACCTTAGTTGAAGAACTACATAAACAATACGCAAATCGATATAACAGAGACGCAGAACAATACAGTAATCAGACACTTATACATCAAGAATTTATTAAAACGGTAGGCATTTTTGTCAATGAAACGCTAGATAATCTCGTTACGATTGCCACAGAAGTAAATCTTGATGCGGTGCAATTGCACGGTGATGAAGATGAAGCTTTCATCCAATCCTTAAAAGAACGTACTAATGTAGAGGTTTGGAAGGCTGTTCAAATCCGCAGTGCTGCAGATGCAGAGGCGTGGATTGATAGCAGTGCTGATATGCTCTTGTTTGATGCATATCACAAAGACGAGCGGGGCGGTACGGGTGAAGTATTCGACTGGTCCTCGTTAGATGAGTTTGAACGACCGTTTATGCTCGCAGGTGGTATCGATAGTACCAATGTGGCGCGTGCCATTCGTACGGTTCGACCGTACGGCATCGATATCAGTAGCGGCATTGAAACAGAAGGCGTGAAGGACGATGAGAAGATAAAAGCTTTCACCAACATTGTGAGAACAATAGCAATGCCATAGTATGGCGTGCTAGCAGGAATGGTATATAGAAAGGTAAGTTATATGAGTGAACAAAGACATGGCTATTTTGGCTCCTTTGGGGGTCAATTTATGCCAGAAACATTGATGAATGCAGTTATCGAATTGGAAGAGGCGTACAATAAGTACAAAGATGATCCTGATTTCGTACATGAACTTGAGGATTTACATAAAAAATATACAGGTCGTCCATCCCTGTTATACTATGCGGACCGTATGACAAAGGACCTTGGGGGAGCCAAAATTTATTTAAAACGTGAGGACTTAAACCATACTGGTTCTCACAAGTTGAATAACGTAATCGGCCAAATGTTATTGGCAAAACGGATGGGTAAAACACGCGTTATTGCTGAAACCGGCGCAGGTCAACACGGCGTGGCAACGGCTACTATCGCTGCATTGATGGGCATGGAATGCGAAGTATACATGGGTGCAGAGGACTGTGAACGTCAGGCGCTTAACGTATATCGTATGGAATTGCTAGGCGCTAAGGTGCATCCAGTAACAACAGGGACTAGTACATTGAAAGATGCGGTTTCTGAAGCGTTGCGCGAATGGACAAACCGCATGTCCGATACGCACTATGTATTGGGCTCCGTTATGGGTGCCCATCCATTCCCTATGATCGTTCGTGATTTCCAATCTATTATCAGCCGCGAAGCGCGTGAGCAAATCCTCGAAGCAGAAGGCAAATTGCCAACAGCTGTTATGGCTTGCGTAGGCGGTGGCTCCAATGCGATGGGCATGTTCTATCACTTTATTCCAGATGAAGGGGTTCGTCTCATCGGTTGTGAAGCAGCAGGTCGCGGCATCGATACAGAGGAACATGCAGCAACAATCGCGAAGGGGTCTGTTGGTATTTTCCATGGTATGAAATCTTACTTTTGCCAAGATGAAGACGGTCAAATTGCTCCAGTATATTCTATTTCTGCAGGTCTCGATTACCCTGGCATCGGTCCTGAACATGCGTACTTGCACGATAGCGGGCGTGCTGAATATGTGGCTGTTACAGATGACGAAGCAGTAGATGCCTTTGAATATTTATCTCGCTTGGAAGGTATTATTCCTGCGATTGAAAGTGCTCATGCGGTGGCACATGCACGTAAAATTGCTCCTACTATGAGCAAGGACGACATCATTATTATTTGTTTATCTGGTCGCGGTGACAAAGACGTAGCGGCTATGGCGAAATATAGAGGGGTGGATATTCATGAGTAAAATTAAAGACGCTTTCACAAAGGGCAAGGCATTCATTCCGTTCATTAGTGCTGGTGACCACGGTATTGAAAATACAGAACGTTTTATTCGTATTATGGTGAAAGCCGGTGCAGACATGGTGGAAATCGGTATTCCTTTCTCCGATCCCACAGCGGAAGGCCCAGTTATCCAAGAAGCAAGTACACGCGCATTATCTACAGGCGTAAAAATCAATGATATCTTCGATATGGTGCGTCGTCTGCGTACAGGTGATGATGCGGTGACTATACCGCTCGTATTCATGACCTATTTGAATCCTATTTATGTATTTGGTCGTGAAAAATTCTTTACCCTCTGTGAAGAGGTGGGAATCTCTGGTGTTATCGTACCAGACATGCCGTTTGAAGAAAAAGGCGAGCTCGCTAGTGTGGCTCATAAGCATGGTGTTGAAGTTGTATCCTTAATTGCGCCAACATCTGAAAACCGCATCGAAATGATCGCGAAAGACGCAGAAGGCTTTGTATACTGTGTATCCTCACTTGGCGTTACAGGCATGCGCAGTGAAATTAAGACGGATATTAAATCTATTGTTGAAATGATTCGAAAATATACGGATATCCCGGTAGCTGTTGGTTTTGGTATCTCTAAGCCAGAACAAGCGGAAGCTATGGCGCGCGTATCCGACGGTGCTATCGTAGGCTCTGCCATCGTTAAAATCGTGGCAGAACACGGTGAACATGCGGACCAAGCGTTGTTTGATTACGTACAATCCATGAAACAAGCTGTTCTAAAGGCTAGTGTATAATAAATGATTTCATTTAAATACCGGTTTTAGTAAGTCATTTAGATTTTTTAGAATATTTTGACATAGAAAAACTGCACCCCAAAAATTGAATTCAATTTTTGGGGTGCAGTTCATTTGGTATTTAATGTTGTTCATGTACATGTTGGTTATGATGAGCATGCACTTTTTTAAATGTGTTCTCTTTTGGTGGTTTTGGCACAGGAACGAGGCTTAGTCATTAGAGGATTCAGAACGTTGGTGTCGTTCGCTGCGTTTTGCTGTTGCATTTTTATCATGCTTTTCACGTTCAGATATTCTATGCTTTCTGTGCTTTTTCTTTTTATCATTTACTTTGTACCATGGATGATCGCTGCTATCTACTGTGCCATCATCATTTTTTACCATGCGATGGTTTTCACCGATTTTGAAGTGATAATCTTTGGCTTGGGCTACATTGGTACCAATACCAACTGTTAAGAAGGCACCTAAACTGGCCAAGGCTACTGCTTTAATTAATTTAGCTTTCATAATTATCTCCTGCATAATTAATTGCACGAATTTTAGTTGTAAGAAATATATCTGTAGTATAGGTAGATTTCATGAACAAAAAATGAATCAACTAAGTTGATAAATCATAGTATAATAGGAATATCTATATATGTTTATTATCTAATATTATCTAAGATTATAGTAGGAGCTTTATGAAACAGAGAGTATACGAAATCCTCTATCGTGAGCTAGTGGAAAACTATGCGAACAGTAAGGGACGTACCAATACAGCCGATTTTTGGCTCACCATAAGTGCCATATCCTTTGTATATGGCTTAATTATATGTATTACAGGTCTTGCAACCTACATACCGTACGGATTTCTTTATGCTGTCTCTATTGGTGGCGGCGTATTATTTGTATTGTCCATCCTGTTATGCTTGCCGAAGATTATGCTAATGGCAAGACGGTTACGAGACTCTAATAATGATCCAACGTTGATGATTTTACTATTGGTTCCTATTTTAGGCTGGCTTGCATTATTGTATCTATTCTGTAAGCGCACATCGCCTGTATCTAATGGATTAGAGGAAAAACGTTCCGTATCAGGCCTTTTTATCGTGGCTATATTAGTATTAAGCTGCCTAGCCATTAGTGCAGGTAGTACAATGATTAATCATAATTTTATAGTAGAGGAGACTGCTTATGGCAATTTAGAACCTAGTTCGTTAACGAAACAAGCAAATCGTCTTTTACAAAGTGAAACGGCTACAACAGAGGGGCGTACTGTGGTAAGTAATTATTATGAAGCCCTCAATAAAAAGGATTATCATGGTGCATATCGTTATTTGAGCGCTCGTGCTATGGAACGATATGGTACCTTTGAACTATGGGAACAAGCCATGACTAAGGAAGAGGCTCCTAAGGTGAAAGCGATACAGCTTGACTATGTTTCTCAAGACCAAGATGATGATATTGTTGTAAACTATATGGGCTTTACCGTTACTTTTAAAGATAAATCAGAGCCTCTATTAGTTCGTTTGCATAATGAAGGCAAAGGCTGGGGCATTGTTGCTATTGAAGCCATGGAGGAGGATTAGGTTATGTCAACCATAAATATATATGATTTGAACTATACTGATGCCTTCAAATTAGGTATTAGGAACTATGCTAATTTTAACGGTCGTGTTAGCCGTAGTGAATATTGGCGATTTGTGGCAGGCGTTACATTGATACAAGGATTACTTGGCATTTTAGCTTTACTTTGTAGTATCTTGGGCTTCCCTAATTATGAAACGCTTATCGATAATATTGCTGTAGGGGTATCCCTTTTCTTTATAGTTCCCAATATAGCTATCACAGTGAGGCGTATGCATGATATTGGCCGGAGTGGTTGGACGCAGCTAATCTCATTTATTCCTGTTATAGGATTCTTTATATTTCTCATTTACGAATTGCGTCGTGGCGATCAAAGAGAGAATTCATATGGTGAAAGAACCGGATATACACCTATTACTCCTGAGGTTAGCAAAGCTACTGGTCTAGAAGAAACTCCATCCCGTCGCCAAGATTGGGCGATGGGGATTGCTATCTTTATTATCCAATCTATTATTATTGCTGATATCATTAGAGAGATATTATGGTATGGTATTAATGGGAATGGATATATGTAATAAAGATCTGCATTTATTAACAATCTCATTATTTTATTTTATAAAAGTTTAACATCTCCTTTATAGACAATATAACACTTTGTAGTAAAATGAATTTCAGATGAATTCAAAAATATAGATATTAATAAATAAAAAATATCTAAGTTGTTATATGTGTTAAGTACAGCAGGACTTCGTAATCTTTGCTGATTCCTGTTTGTAACTAGAAGGAGTTTATTATGAAATCTTGTCCCTATTGTGGACATGAAGTGTTGAAAACAGAGTGTTACTGCCCAGAATGTGGGCATGTTAGTAGGCCACAAATCTCGTTAGATAAATATAATCTAGGCTTGATTGAAAACTTTAAACAATGTTTGGTTTATAAATATGCTGACTTTGATGGTCGTGCAAGTCGTAGTGAATATTGGCATTTCTTGTTAGTCTATCAATTGTTGTTTGTGGCCATTCTATTTACTTGTGCTTTTTTGAGCTATATTAGCCCACTATCTAGCGTAGTAGGCGTAGGTTTTGGCTTGGTCATTCTTGTTCTTTTGTCCGTGATTATGGTTATTCCTGGTGTGGCCGTTTCAGTACGACGCTTACACGATCAAGGCCGATCAGGCGGACTCGTATTTATTGGATTTATCCCGGTGGTAGGGACCATTATCCTGTTGATCCTTATGGCTCTACCTGGTGAAAGCCTATCAAATCGCTTTGGTCCCCCTACAGGTCAAGTGGTTGTAACAAAACAAATGGCCCGTGAATTAGGTCTTATTGATACTACGCCATCTATGGGACTAACTGCAGGACTATTCTGCGCTATCTTTGTGCTTTGGTTCCTGGTAGATAAACTACTTATGACTAGTGCGATGTAGTCTATGATGTATCCTATTTATCTACTTGATCAAAAGGGTGATGAAGGTGATAACCAATACGGATCTCCAATGAGCTATGAAGTAATTACTGCTGAAGAAGCTGCTCGTACAGGTCTTAAAGAAACTCCAACAGAAGACATGGACCGCAAATTCATGTATGCATGCATTGGTATTATTATTCTTGAAGTAATTCTTATGAGTGTATTTTCTTAATTAGAAATAAAAAGCCTACTTACGTAGGCTTTTTTCTTTTGAAAGCGAAGCAAATAAAATTAGGAGAATATATATGATAGAAAATAATCAACAAAATGAACAACTAAATGAACAACAAAATGAACAACAAAAAGAACAACATCAAGTTGAAACCGACTCATCTAATGTAGAACCTGTGAGTACAGAGTCCAACATAGTTTCAAATAAACCTTTGACTGGGGCGGAGAAATATGCTCAGAAATTAGCTATAAAGCAACGTATTCAGGAATTAACATGTGAACTGGAGTCATTAAAGTATCCTAATGATAAATATGATATGGGGATACTGGATTCGGTTTATCGAACTGTTATTAAGAAATATGTCACTATCGGTGGGCGGGCAAGTCGGAGTGAGCTTTGGCAGTACGTATTGTTTTACTATATGGTCTTTGCCGCAATAGGAACTGTAACGGGTTTCTTGAATATATTATTAGGTAATATTATTGCATCATTTTTTATAATCTATATGTTTGTATTCATAGGGGCATATGGGCTTCTGTTGCCGACACTTGCAGTGCAAGTTCGACGCCTTCATGATATCGGAAAGTCCGGATGGTATATGCTGGTGAGCATGGTTCCTTTCGTAGGCGGTCTTCTTTTACTGTACTGGTTTGTACAGCCTAGTGAAGCAGGTCCTAATGAATATGGAAATAAGACATCTTATATTGAGATTACCCCTGATATGAGCCGAGAATTGCGTCTTAGCACGACACCGAGTTCGGGTTATAGATGGCTTATGGTGGGAATATTGATGGGACTCATTATTCTTTCGATTGTATTATGGGCTTATTCTTTATCCCATCAGTCATAGCATTTTCAATAAGTTGTGAATCAATATAAGTTATGTTGATTATGATATATAGGTTTTAATTAAAGTTAGTCTACGATATACAGTATCAATTATGATATAATTGATACTGTAATTTATATAGTTTTAGTTTTATTCTCATGAGAGGTGGCTTTATATGAGTGATTTAGTAACAAAAAAATTAGGATATAAAGATAATTTCAAATTTGTTATTATGGAGAATTATACCAATTTTAAAGGTCGTGCCAGTCGTGGTGAATACTGGCGCTTTACGGCTTTATATATTTGCTTATCTACTATTATTCAAGTGTTAAGTGCTTTGTTGAGCGACACTTTCTTGGGTATTGTTTTCTCCTTGTTATCATTAGCTATAAGTTTTGGTTTGTTATTGCCAAGCATTGCTGTATCTGTACGCCGCTTACATGATATCGGCAAATCCGGTTGGATGCTTTTGGTATCCTTAATTCCGCTTGTTGGTTGGTTCTATGTAGTGTACCTATTGGCTAAAAGCGGAGATGAAGACGTAAATGAGTACGGTCCTGTTGTGGGTTATGAAACCGTGACTGCGGAAATGGCTTCTGAAACAGGTTTAGAACCGACTCCTACATCCAGTATGGATAAAGCTGTTGCTATTATTACGGTTGTTATATATGTTGTGGGGATTGCTATTGTTGCAGCAACTACAAAATAGGTCTTACATAATTGGTTTTTGACCCAGTTACAGTTGATGCTATTGACAATGTATATAAATCTACCCTATAATATCTTGGTATATTAAGAATAAGATTGCGTTGAAAAAGACGGCATGTCTCAGGCGGATTTTGTAGAGACCAAACTCATGGGCTGAAAGGTTTGGAAATCTAGAGATGTGCGGATCACTTTGGAGCAAGCGGCAACGCCGCCGGTGAACACCGTTATATGTCTAAGTGGCTTTCACAGTTTACGTGATGAGTTGCGTCATATGTGTTACAATCATGTGCTAGCATGGTGTGACAATCGCAGTTGCGGTGGCGTTAGCTTTCACTAGTAATGAGAGTCAGTAGGGTGGTACCACGGATATGACGTCCGTCCCTTCGGGGGCGGGCGATTTTTTTATGTAAAAGGAGCACATCATGG
>OGIQ01000264.1_pt1 | contig 20786 bp, 23 predicted proteins | sample 1571811 | NCBI WGS metagenome assembly OGIQ01 (sample SAMEA2582103, study PRJEB24529) | metagenome | biome: Human gut stool | place: China | collected 2011
CGGTCTGAATCTCCAGAACCGCTGCACCCAATATCCAACAACAGGGAAAAGAAACTTATCTTGAAAAATCTCTGATAATATCTTGCGCTATCTTCTTCCCATCAACTATATAGAAGTATTCCATAGGAAACATCAACTGGGGAACATCTGCTATATTATAGTTCCTTATCTGAAAGCATAAAAGTAATATATCACTCTTTAATCTTCTAAGTTCATACAAGACAGTCCATGTTATTCTATTTCTTTCCGCTGCATTTAGCAAGGTTTTTTTATCTAAAGCCAAAGTAGTTATATAAGCATATATAGAAGCCATATCTGTACTTACCTTTGTAATTTGCTTATTCACCAATGCAACAACAGCTATTCCCTCTGGATTCTCTTTAGCAGCATCAAGACAAGCATCACAACATTGTACTATTTCAGCCGTTAAAGCAGCAGCTTCTTTAATTTCATAAGCATTTTTAATTGCTGCACTTACATTGGAAAGATAATCATACATATTCTTTTCATATTCCCTGATTTTCGTGGTATTAGCAGCTATGGTAGTCTGCAATGCGGATATTTTATTTTGCTTATCCTTAATTGCATCAAGACTTTTCTTTTTGGCTGCATCACCAGCAGCTACAGTACCAGATAAAACAGGATCTACAAACTGTGCATGAACATTACAGCACACAAAAAAGGCAAAAATACTAACGATTAGATATTTCATATATTCTTTTATTTTGTTTGTTAAATTCTACTCTTTCTCTTATAATCTTAGTAACTTCTTTATTGTTATCTATTCCAGATATAATCAATCTTGGTGTTGTTTTATCTGATGATAAGAGAATAATTCTTTTAACACCAAACAATCTTTCCATAAAAGACTGTTCTTCTACATAATCAACAATTCTATATAATTCAATATGATTTTTACTCCTTGATAATATTCCTGAATAAATCTCCAGAACCTCTACACCAATAACCCATTTTAGACTATTAAGATACAGATAATCATAAAGACATTTCAGAAAAGTAAAACACATAACTACAAGACTTATCCACTGTACTACAGGTATAACACTTCCTAAAGCAATAACAGAAAGGCAGAATATTATAATACAGCCGACATTATTCGCTATCCAGTAATTAGAATTTGGTTTAATTGTTATATCCATCATCTTTTCATTCCATTAGATTTATCGTATGCACTTCTTAGATTCTCTTCATTAAGACTTTGAGTTATAACCTCATTCCAGTCCTTAACTCCACCCGGTGCTTTTCTTATAACCAAATCTGGATTCTGTCTATAACCAGTTTTTTTAAAGAACTCTTCAAGACTAACATTTTCTGTCGTAAATTCATAAATTCCCTTATCAGGAATTTCAACCTTTACATTTCCAGTTTGTCTGTCAATGGAAGTTTTCAGATCCAAATTATTCATTATTCCATAAGCTCTTATATCATACATTTTGCCATTCAAATCATTGTCAAAGCATAATACTTTCTTAGCATTAGGATATTCAGAAACAATATTCTTAAATTGATTATCAGAAAAAGTACCGCCAACAGAAATAAAAGCACAATCTTCTTTTTTAACTTTTGCATTATGAATTTGCTGAAAAGCCATTGCATCAAAAGCTCCTTCAAATACAAACACATACTTTGCTGATTTATTTTCCGAAAAATCGGCTCTCCAGAAAGCAGATGTACTATTTGTACCCTCTGCCTTACCTTTGTAACCTGAAAAGCCCCTTAACTCAAAACCTACAATATTATCATTCTTATCACTATAGGGAAAAGCAAGATTCTTGTATTTTTTAGCACTATCCTTGTCGATAACAAGTTCTATAAAATTCGCAAATCTCTGTACTGTATCAACATTAATACCTCTCTTTCGGAAAAAAGACATCATATAGCCAATATTATTCTTTTCCCTATCGTATCTATCAAGATTGAAGTCTTTTGGATTCGCTATTTTAGAAAAGTAACTTGAATTTTCAATAAGTCTATCTATACTAAAAGGCTGACCAGCCATTCTGTTCAGCACAATATTAATTGCATCAATTTCATTTCTTGCTCCATGTGCTTCTGGAAAAGAGGAAAGATTCTCTTTAACAAATGAAATAACATCACCCTTAGAATTATCACTTCTTCTCCAATATCCTTGAATAGATGGGTAGTTAGGATTCTTTATATATATCCTATCGACTTCATCTTTTCCATTACCCATAAGGACAAATGACGGCTGTCTATTTCCTTTAGACTTATCAAGCCTATAGCCTAATTCAGTTGCAACCTGAATAATGCTAACCCTGTCCTTTAATTCCTTGAATGATAATTGTTGTGCGTTCATCGTTTTTGAGTTTTAGATTGTTCCTCTTCAATTCCAAACAATAAAGATGCAGCCAAATCTTTAAATTGCGACATCTTTTCTTTCATCGCCATACCAGCAGCCATCATAGGACTACCACCAGTTTTCATCGCCATATCAATTTTATAATATTCTTCTTTAAGGTTATACTTTTCAAGAAAGCTATCTCTTTCAAGTTTATCCCCACCTCTTCCGTATATATTATCCACTCCTTGTTTTCCTGTTAAAGATATATACTTTAACTTTTCTTCATCAGGACTATTAACAGTAGGTATATCTGTGAAAGCTCTATCAGACTTAAATTCCTTAAATCCTGCAACCTTTATTCCAGATTTTTCATTCAAATCTAATCTACATAAAATTTCAGTTCCACCCATATCAAGAGTAACATTCTTTCCGTTTTTAAGTGCATTAATTTGTGCCGGAGTTAAATCTACACCTTGAAATTTCTTAGGTATCTGTATATCGTTTACATTTACTTTATTAATTTTTCCTGTTTCTCTATCGACATACATAAACTGTTTTACATCTTTCCCATTTTCTTTTTGAGCAGCAAGAATAGTCAAACCCTCTTTTAATGCCTTTTTCTGTGAAGCTGGCAATAAATGTTGATCCAGCATCTTATTCAATAAGCCTGTTTGATTAAGTGCAATTTGGATAGCCAAAGCTCCAATAGGACCACCAACAATGCCCATTGCTAACAACATACCTACTTTCTTGGCTCTCAATGGTACAAATAGTTTTCTTTCATTATCTGCCTTTTGGAAAAACTTAATATCATTAGATTCCAACAACAATCTATTTTCAGCAGTATTATCAATTTCAAAACCCTCTGTTATATACAATTTCCCTTTAACTTTAAGTTTTTCACCATCTTCTTCAAAATCAATTCCTTTATCTTGAAGATTCTTCTTTGTCGATTCCTCATTTTTAAAGTTAAGTTCAAATCCTTTCCCTGTTGTTTCAGCACTTACCAAATCATTAGCCACAAATTTATTAATTTCTTCCTCTGAAAAGCCGAAGTCTTTTAGTGCTGCCTTTATATTATCCATTTTTTCTGTTTCTGATAATACAGGAATATCATATCCCATATCTTTAAGAGAAGATGATATTTTATCGGCAAGTTCACTCCTTTTCATTTTAGCTTCTTCAAGTTCTTGTTTTGTTGTTTCAGCTAAATCTGCGTATGTTGCTTCAAGCTCCATCTTATCTATTTCTTTTATATCATTACCAAAACCTAACTTTTCAATTACCTTACTGGCTTCTGGTGATATAACATTACCTTTAGATATTACAACATCTATAAGATATTTAGCTTCCTCTTTTGAAATATTTTGTTCCATAATTATCTCCTTAATGAATTTTCTTTATTTACACTTAAATCTATTGTATCTTTAAAAACTTCCATTGCCAAACCTACCTTACTTCTCTTGCCTAAAGAAAGATCTTCATATAATTCTTTCGGAAGTTTTTCTGCTAACTGCGGTATTCCATTAATATTACACTTTATAAGCATATTATTCTTACCATCATCCCAAATCTGTACTTTATCAATTTTTACAGATTGCGGTCTTTCAACTGATAGTTTCTTTTTGTCCTGAATTTCCCTTAACTGTAACCCATCTTCTGACAAAACAGCACCATGTAACTGTTTATTTATAAAATCAAGTTTATACTGTTGTACCATCAGAACAATAGAAGTATCAGTAGTAAGTTTCCACGAATCACCAGCTTTATAGCCTTTAATATCACCTAAAAATATCATATTGTTATCATACATGGAAATATCCAGCTTTTCATCTGATTTTTCGTTTATTTTAAATTCCACCTCTCCTATATTGGCTTCTACCTGACTTTTAAGGACATTTATTATATCCTTTTCTTCTTCTTTCCCTAATGTTAATTCAACTTGTTCCGCTTTGTCAAGTATCATCTGGGAAGCCTTGTTTGCATCGCTTAAAACAGAAAACAAGAAATCTGGTTTTTCTCTGATGTTTTGCAACCATCCTTTAAGATATTGAACATTCTCTTCTCTAATAGTTGAAGAAATACCCATTGCGCTTGATGTTATAGCAGCGGACAGTTCGGCTACAAGTTCCTCACGACCATAATCATAAGAACCGAAAATAGCTGGTTTTAGTCTATCAAGCCTTGAACTGTGTCCTGTGCTATGCGCCATTTCGTGAAGAAGTGTTGCATAAAAACTTTCACCATCTTTGAATTGTTCTTTTGTTGGGACAACTATAATTTCCTGACCGGGAGAATAATATGCTTTATCTTGATTCTTAGGATATATCGGAACATACCAAAGATTATCTTTTATCATTTTGTCTATGGCTGGATTGCTAACCATTCCGCTTATATCCTTAACAGTATGTTTAGCATTGAATTTTTCCAGAAGCTCATTGTATAACTCCGGCTTTCTTATTTTAAGGTTCGTCTGATCGACATTGAACACATTAAATGTTTTCATATATGGAATTACATTCCATTTCTTTTTTTCTTCATCCGACAAATCCCTATAATCATCTATACTTATTTTATTCTTTCCAGTTTCCTTATCAACCACCATCATATTCCAATATACAACAGGAAAAGATTTAGCCCCTTTTTCTATTCGTAAATCAAGTTCTTGTGATTGATTCCATGTAAGGAATACAGGCATAGAATAATTACGTGCTTCACACAATAGGAATAAAGCCAAAGAATTTATACCATTGTATTTTCCACCATTAATATTCTGTGGCTGTCCTTGTAAACCATGTATATTAGAAATCCACGGCTTTTTCCAATTAGATGAAAGCTCTTTCATCTTCTCTACAATCAACTCGGTAAAAGCCTGATTCGCTTTTTCATTTATTTTCATAGGCTTTTATATATTTATCTTCTGACTAAGGAAAAATTCTTTCTCTTTTTTATCCAGAAAAATTTTTGCTGATATATCATTATCTTCCAGTTTCTCTTCATTCAGAAATTCCAGATAATCTTCTTCTGTATTTCTAACAAATTCACTTAAAGAAATAAGCCCATCCTGTATTTCTTGTACATAATCATCGTATGTTTTCATAAGCATTTATCTTTTATATCCATTACTTTTTTCTATGTATTCCTGATATTCCCAACCGTTTTCTGATGTAAGCCAGTAGCCAGTAGCACCAGGTGTAATCCTATCCCATTCGATAGCTCTCTGTTTTCGCCATTCTTCCGCCGAAAACGGTTCAATTAAAAGCAAGTTATCAGACTTCAACAAGTCGATGGTGATAACAGATTTAGTTCCATTCTTTTCTATCTCCAGCAAATCACCGTTTTTTATTTTCTCAATCTCTTCTTCTTCCAATTTTTTACCATCAAATAATGATGGTATAAAAACCCTATTAACAGGAACAGAAACAAGAGTGTTTATCTCTGGATCAAGCTGTATGTATGATAGAACTTTTTTCCCGTTATCTAATATCTTCGCTTTTATAATTCTACCCTCTTTCAGCATTTGTATTTCTTCCTCTGAAAAAGTTTCTTGATAAGGAAACTTTTTGTTTACAGGATATATTTTCAAGCAAACAGAACTGTCTTTTTTCCTTTCAAAAGCAAATTTACCTTTTACATCATAAACAGTCCCATCGACTTCCATTTTCAATAGCATTACAGGAGATAATCTACCTAACATTATAGAATTTATAATATGAATTGGTAAATTATAAAACTCTTCTTTAGTTATACCAACCTCTTCAAGCTCTTTGAATGGTATTTCTTCCTCTTTAAAAAGTATTCCTTGTAACATATTCTGCATATTATTTATTATCTTTGCAGCAAAGATAACCATTTTATTCGTTATATGTTTATGAAATATACATTTTTATCCTTAGTCTTGTTATTAATTTGTACAACGGCTAATGCACAGTTTTACACTGTATCACGAAAAAAGAAATATATAGAAATAAGCTCTATAGAAAATAGTCCTGAAGAACCATCCAACGACAGGGAAAACAATCTGAAAACTGATATATCGGAAAAGCCAATTACTATTTCTACACCTGATACCGTTACAGCTAAAAAGAAGATAAAATTATTATCCCTACCGTTAGATAGTATTTATGTAACATCAAAATTTGGGAAAAGGGCTGATCCGTTTACTGGCAAGAACCGCAAACACTATGGAATAGATTTACGTGCTTCTTCATCGGAAATATATTCAATCATGCCGGGAAAAATCAAGAAAGTAGGATACGAAAAAAAAGGTTTAGGTAACTACATAAAAATAGAGCATGGGGATTTTGAAGTTATATACGGACATCTACATACAGCCATAGGAGAAGTCGGGGATTTCGTTTCTGCTGGCACAATAGTAGGAATATCTGGAAATACAGGGCGCAGCACTGCACCACATCTGCATTTCGCTATAAAATATAAAGGCAAGTATGTAGATCCGAAACCAGTTCTGGAATACTTAAAAGGAGCATTATAATAATGCTCCTTTTTTAGTAATGGTAGTAATATATAATAGGCTTTTTATCACAGCAAACACCGAACACTATAACAGCTATTCCAGCGATAACAAGCAGTTCTGCAAGGTAGATAACTGCACAAACAGCCAGAACAGCCAGAACAGCCATACTAACAGACCTCAACTTTTTTCCCATCAGCCAATAGCCTATAATTGATTTTATATAATTAATAATACCTCTACAAACCATATAAATCAAAGCTCCGGCTATCATCGTAAACAAAATAAGAAATACCACAGCCATAACATTATAATTTATAGTTTACCCAAATATACAATTAAATAATGATATAACCAAATAATTATATAATTATTTGATATAGTCTATAATATCTTGTACTTGTTTTTTCGCTTCATCGAGTTTTTTTATTGAGTTCTTGAGTTTGTTTTCTAATATCTTATCGACTGAACCTTTTTCAAAAAGATGCGCTATGTTTTCTTGCCCAATTAAATCAAATTTATCCGCAAATAAACAATCAATAGATATAAATTGCGAATAAAAATCAAGAAACTTCATAAGTTTCTTTCCGCTCAACTCTTTACCTTGCTCCATTCGGCTTACTGACATTTGTTGCAATCCAACTTTCTCAGCAACTTCTTTTTGAGTGAGCTTCATATAATTCCTAACCTCTTTAATTCTTCGACCAAACTCTAAAAGTCTTTTATCACTGTTTGCCATTTCAAATTATTAACCAATAGTTCTGCCTAATATTGTTTCACACATCTGCCGAACCTCTTCATTTATTCTTCTGAAATTTTCCGTTAAAATTCTGTCCTTTTTTTCTTCATCACCAAAATCATAAAATTTAGGAAGTTCGACATAAGCCTTTTGTTCTTTTTTAATTGCTTCCATATCAAAATTAGTCTTAGCAAAGAATTTTGTTGTCTGAAATTCTTCTGACTTATTAATATCAAGTTTGCCGTTTGCTCCTGTTTTGGTTGCAACAAAATCACGTGCTGTCTGCCCACACAAAAAGCCTGCTGGCATATCTGCTATTTTTGATGCTGGGATAAGGTTATCCATCTGTTCATTATAGGATATTGTTGTTGAGCCTTTATTAATACTCACACCCTCTTTTATCTGTTTAACCTTTCCAAAAATATCATTCGATAGCCATTCCAAAGTTTCTTTACCTCTTGCCGAAGCACAAGCTACATTTGCACAGACAGTAAGAATTTTCTGCATACCAACCTTTCCATAATCAGCTTCAAGCTGGGCGAGTTCCTGAAAGCCTAAAGTTACAGCTACCTTGTTTGAACGAGCCGTTCCGATAAGACGGTCAATTTTATGGAAATACAAAGTTGGAAGCTCATCTACCACAATATTAACAGGAACATTTTTACCCTCTCCTGAATTAACCCTTGTTATAAGTCGATTAAGGATAAGAGCATTAAGCGAACCTGTTATGCTTTCCATTTCTGGGTCATTGGCAATAAGTAAGTACGATGGATTCTTTGGATCACTTACTTTCAAATCAAAATCATCACCAGAGAACACCCAATATGCTTCCTTTGTTGCCAATCTGGAAGCATAAACCCTTAATGTACCAGCCATACCTTCCAACTGATCCATAGCTTTATTTTTAAGGGCTGTTTTAAATGGAGCTAACAAAGGATATATCTCTTCATCAGTCATTAGAACCTCAAAAATAGTGGTATATTCGTGATTCAAGAAAGCCAAAACATGGGGCATATCAGAATACTTTCCGTTTTCGTATCTTACAAAGAAATATATAATAGCTGCCAGAAAGTTTTCAGCAGCAGTTTTAAAGAAATCATCTGAACCACCACCACCTGATTCACTCTTACCTTTCTGCAATGATTCAATAAGAGTAGCAGCCGTTTCGGATGCTGCACCCATTGTAGCTATATATTTTTTCTGAATTGGATTCACTCTTCTTGAATATTCCACATTCGTAAAATTAATAACATGGAATTTACAGTTTTCAGGAGTTCTGCCAGCCTTTTTATTCAGATTATAGTGATAAAACAACATTCTCGCCAAAGTCGGGAATTTATAATCATACACAACCATAGCAAAACCTTTTGCAGAATGTTGTCTTATAAAAGGCTCAATAATAGAAAAGGTTTTACCAGAACCCGGTGTACCAACTACCCATGTACCACGAAAAGGATTTGTAAAGTTTATCCATCCATCCCTTAATTTCCCTTTATAATAGTATTTAGTTGGTATATTAACCGAAAACTTATTATCAACCCTCTTCTCTATCTGCTGAAAACTTTCGTTCTCTACATTAAATTTATCCTTGCCTAAATTGTGCTTAATAATCTTAGATAAATTATCCAGAGATATATGGATGAAAACAATACCAACAAAAGAACATATTATATAGAAAATCAAATTAATTGGTAATTTCCATACAACAAAGTCAATGATATTATTATAAAAAACAATACTTAATGCAACAATAATGATTCCAGCTATTAATGGATAAAACACCATCTTCTTAGAATCAAACTCTATAGCCTTTTGCGCTCTCGTTCCTATACAAGTAACAAGAACAATTACAAGAGTTGCCAGTTTACTATATATCATAGTATCATATATCATCCATTTGGATATAGGCTCTATTACGAAAGATATTCCTTTCAAAAAAGGAAATGGAATAAAGACTATTATTTCCAATAAAATAGATATATATATACACCCCCTAAACAAAGTATATAATTTCTGCAATTCTTTACTTTCTTCCATACTTCTTTTATTTACTAACAACAGGGAAAACAACCATAGACAAGTTCTTTTCCCTATTGTTTTAAGTTATACATTTCGACACCTCGCCACAATCAGGATCTTCCCTGATGGGCTGCACTGGTACGAGCCATCCGACACCAAAAAGTCCGAAGCTGCGAGAACCAGGAATGAAAAAGCGACACCAAAAAGTCCGAAGCTCCAGAAGTGCCGGACACAAAAAAGGTGCAACGGTCTGAATCTCCAGAACCTATTTCATGCTATTTTTTATGTATAGCTCAACTCTTCTATTCTTAGCCCTACCATCTTCTGTTTTATTGTCTGCAACAGGTTGGCTAAAGCCTTTTCCCGATTCTGTTATATTATCTCTTATAATTCCACCATTAACAAGATATTCTCCAACAGCTTTAGCCCTATTCAAAGATAGATTCATATTGTAAGATTTTTCACCTATATTATCAGTGTGACCTACAATCTTTATCTTTGTATCAGGAATTTCTTCTATTACAGGTATTACCTTATCCAAAATACTTTTGGCTTCCTCTGAAAGTTCAAAGCTGTCAAAAGCAAACAGCAAATCATTTTGCACTACAGCCTTAAACGAAACATTACCATTGTCATCTTGTATTTTAGATACACTCAATCCATCAATATCTTTCAGAGCCTTTTCTCTTTCTTCTATTTTTTCCTGTCTTAATTTCTCTGCTTCCGCTTTAGCTGCATTAGCAGCTCCACCGATTATAGAAACTGTAGAGAAACATGAATTGTTCTCGATAAGAACATTTTCTTTCTCTGAAATAGCCCAATCACTTGTCGTAATAACATTATTACTTTTACAGGCACAAAGTAATAACAAAAAAACCGAAAAAATTAACTGTTTCATTTTTTTCTTGAAATTGTTACAAATGGTCTTACTTTATATTTTTTATTTTTCAATGCTGGTAAACTCTTTTCGCTATCTCCCTCATAAGAAAACGAATAACTGTAATAATTAGGAGAAGATTCTACTTCTGTAGAAGTCCAATAATAACCTTTCATTATTTCGCCATTTATCTTCTCAAAGGTATCATAAACTATATCTTTATTCCTGAAAAGTTCTGTATGTTGAGCAACAGAACCAATATACCAGCCTGTTATACTTCCAGCTTCATAATTAAGAGCCAAATCCACAGCCGGGACAGCCAATGAATCTTTTTCAGCATCAATTTTATAAGCAGAAGTATTCTTCAATCCATCATAAGATTGCATATCTTCACTTACATCACCTATATTTTCCATCCTTTCAGTTAGAAAATCTTCTCCTATATCTTGTATAGAAACAGCATAAGCTAAATCAGTATTATCTACATCATTAACATTGCACCAAAATATAACAGCAACAGGTTTTTTTTCATTAAGTAGTGTTGGGTGAACAACACTACCATCTTGACATAAAACATTCCCTACTTTTATTTCGGTAAGTACATCTTCTTCTTCAATGTGCTTCTCACAGGATGAAAACAACAATAGGGAAAAGAACATATTAAGCAAAATCCAATTTCTCATAATTCTTAATTTAAAGGAATTTTTATACCTACCAATAACCCATTTCTAAAGTGGTCTCTTGTCCAAAATACAAAATCATTTTTTTGCATTACAAAGAGCTGTACACCTGATCTGAAAGAATAACTGTATTCAAGTCCTAAATCTATACTTGCTTGAAATCCTTTTCGATTAGCTCCTAAATCAGCTCCCATTCTTAACCTTACATTAGAGTTCTTCCCTCTCCAGAAAGCCGGCTTATAAGCTCCACCTATACCAAATGTTTTGTAAGCCCAAAATGATTTACTATCTACTACACCATGTTGCGGACAGGTTTCATAAGCTGTAGCTAAATCTACATATAACTCATAAGCATTATGGTATTTGGTTTCTTTTTCAAATCCGATAACTGCATTAACTGTATTTTTCCACTGCCATCCACCAGACACATTCCAAAATAAATCTCCATTACCAGCTTTGGCAGTCAGTGAACCAGCCAACAATGCCATTCCTAATAAAATCTTTTTCATAATCATAATTATTGAATGAAAGCATCTGCATTAAGAATATCTTCATAATTAATCATCAACTTTATAGTTCTTCCAGATATTTGTTTTTCTGAAAATTCAATAGTGAACACCTTTTCATCAGGGAAAGTGAATTTCTCAAAGACAAAAATATTCCTGTACTTCTTCTTGAAAACCTTGTCATTTTCAACCTGTAAAATCGGCTGTATTTCTATTTCTTGATAATTGGTTGATTTAGCTTGTTTTTTATCCTCAATCTTGAAACGTACCAAATCAATATCATATCTGATATTCGTTTTATTAAACAATGAAACATCTATAAAGAAATACTTATCCATAGTGTAGATGTTATTCAACTTAATTTCCATCCCATGCTCTTTAGTAGATACATCATAGAAATTATCTCGTGAAATAAACATTCTATAAGCATAATCATACATTTGTGACCTTGTTAGATTTGTTTCCGGATTCATGTAGCTACGCAAATCTGAATATGGTACATTTATTCTTGTATAGACTTTATTCAAATCATTGGTATATACCAAATAATACTGTACCATGTGTCTCTCTGTAACGATAGTAACAACACCATTAGCCCCCTCTTCAACTGGCTTTATTCTTAGTGTATTATTATTTGGCTGATTACCTACAATATTGCCAACGGAAATATCTACATATTCTATATCTTCCATCATCACAAAATGAGTAGAAACCTGTTTGTTAATATAGATAACCTTTAATGATTCATGGTTTTCTCCAGCAAGAATCATATCATCGACAGGCAAATTTTGTCCCCATCCAACAATACAGGAAAGCGCACATACTAATAATATCAAAATCTTTTTCATATCAATCAATCTTTTTCGTTAATTAAATATACGGTTGTACTATATTTCACTTTGGCTTTATTCTTTTTAATGTTTCGTGATACGGCAGAACTGGCAGACTGATATACATTCTGTAATGTCTGGAAAGCAAGACTTTCTAAATTCTGTTCTCCTGTAGTCTGGTTGAAATTAACCGACTGTCCCATAGCAGAAGCAGCAGCTTCTTTAGCCAAATCTCTAAATTGGGATTCAGGAACATAGATACCCTCAATAGCATCTACATCATATATAACCAGCGAAACCTTTATATGAACATTGTTTACGAAAATAGAATTAACCTTACATCTTACTCGCTGTGCGCCAAAACCTGTTACAGTTGCATACAAATAAGTACCAGACTTAATAATATTACCATCTAACATAATATCATCCAACAGTCTTAATCTTAATCTGCTACCATCATACAGTTTGAGAGTTTCATCAACCATAGCCTTAATCAATGGAGTATCATCATTTTCTTTCCCTACTGTATTAAAGTATGATTCATTATCTCCAGCAGCTTTCACAACTTCTTTGGGAGCATTTTTAATTGCTTCCTCTTCTGCTTTTCTCTTTTGTTCTTCCTGTTCTTTTTTCTTCGCTTCTTCCTTTGCTATTTGCTCTGGAGATTTATATTCCCCTGATGCGATTTTTTGTAGTTGCTCTAACTGTTTTATTAACTCATCTGTTTCATTTTTAGGAGTTTCTGGAGTAGTCTTTTCTGGCTCTGTAGTAGCCTTGTTAAGCTCTTCATTCATCTTCTTCAAATCTTCCAGATTCTTTTGTTTAACTCTTTCTAAGCTATCAAGAACCATCAAATCCTTTTCTGTGTATAAAGAAGATTCCACTTGTTCATCATTCGTTTTTTCATCATCCAAATTTTGAACAGCTACATGATCTTTGACTTTTCCCATATCATCCATCATGTTCTGATATTTGCTTTTCAAATCCTTATCTATACTCACTTCTGGCATTTCTATATTAATGCCCTCTGTTTGTACTGTTTTGTTTTCGTCTGCAACCTCAAAATCAAACATGGATATGACCTGATATCCGATAAAGACAACAGGGAGAAAAGCCAGTGCCGGGATCATGTATTTTGGTTGTTTAAAATTAATCTTGTTCATTGAACTTAGTATTTATTATTCTATCAATTTCTTCCAATCTCTTATATTTTTCCATTATAAACATAGAATCCTCTGCTGTCAAAACAGACTTGCTCATAACCTTTGTTAGAGTATCAGAGATTTGCGTAAATTCATCCCTCAAAGATTCCATTTTAAGTTTGAATTTATCGACTGGCTCTGGCTTAACAGAAACAGGAATATCAACAGCACTTGGTTTATATTCTTCACCTGTATATAAGCTGCCTAAAGCAAAAGAAACTATTATAAAGAGAAAGATCCATAAAAAAGCCATTTGCGGTTTTTCATTTCCGTATTTGTTTATCTTATCGACCTTTTCTTTAAGTTTAAGTTTTTCAACTACCTTTTCACCAGCTCTAAAGAAGTATTCACCTTGTTCTTTTGTAAGCAAATCTTCTTTATTCTTAAATTTCTTCCAGAATCCCATATTACAAGTTATTTTTAGGTATATATTCCAAATCCTTATTCAAAATAGTTTTATAGTCAGTAATAATCAAGCCATGTGGATTGTTATTGCTGCGTTGAATTGGTCTTAAATAACCCTCTGTTATAATCTGCCTTCTAAGAATAGAACTTTTTCTTTCGATTCTTTGAGTGCCATAATATCTAAACCACATTGTTTCCTTATCAAATTTTATACTATCGCACATTATTGAGAAAGCAGCAGATTGAGCCATAATACCAGCATAGAAACCTTTTTCTTGTAATGCGTTTTTTTGCTTCAACCCTGATTCATCTATAAGATACATCGCTTTTTCAAGAGTATAATTAATATATTCATCATCTGGTGGCAGAGTGAAGAAATAGCTATGAAATGATTGAATATGTGATTTCGCTTCAATCTCAATATTAATTTCTTGCGGTGTATGTGTCGCAGATAACGGCACATCACCATCAAGAACATATATCTTCTTCCTTTCTTCTTTCACCATTAAAGTAGCCATAAAAAAAACCGCTATTGTTATCACACAACAAGATATAATCGAAAGTGCGCTTATCAATCCAGCCAGCTTTATCTTAGTTTCTAATTTTTCTATAATCATAATCTTAACCTTTATTTAGTTGCCATATTAATTGCCTTAGTTGCTGCACCTGTTATTTTGCTTTCCATTCCACCCACAAATTCTTTAGCTGCATGACCTGCTGTAGATGGGATGATCCATGTTGCAACCTCTGGCACAAATTTAAGAGAAATTCCCCCGACCATCAGACAAACAAAATGGTACAAAGCGGTAACAACAGAAGAACTTGAATAAGCCCAAAATGCTTCTGCTGAACTTGTAGCCGTTTCAAGAACCTTAATATCCATACGAACACCATACTTAATAAGTTGAAGTGCAGCAGCCAACATAAAGAATCCGACAAATCCGTATAACAAAACACTCACATAACGAGCAATCCACTGTACCCACGCATCTTTCCATGCTGGTAAAATTGACAATGCAAAAGTAATCGGACCTGTAATGATTAATATCCCGGCAAATGTTTCTTTAATGAAGAAAAGAAGATATACACAAATTTGCCACAGGATTTCACCAATCTTCATTACCCATGCTTCTAAAAATTGATTAGCCTTTGCTTGAAAAACAGTTCCGAATGATGCAATCTGGTCTTTAATGGTTTCCAACATATCAAGTCCCATTGAAGTTATTTTATCAAAGGTAGAGCCATCTGTTATTTGTTTCTCCGCAACCTTAGCAGCAGCTTCGGCTTCTCTTGTCCTCTCATAAACTTCTTCCGCAGCTTTTGTTCTTGTTTCCCTATCGTTAATTACTGCCATGTGTTCCTGATTGAAAATACTATGAGCATAGGTTTCCATCAATCTTGGAACAGCACCCACAGCAGCCGTAAAAGCTACCCAATTTGAAAGCACAAAAGCAAAAGCAAGAGGTCTTAATATCGCAAGAACATCAAAAGCCTGTTGTTTTACCATTACCTTATATGCTTCTCCAGCAACAACAAAAACAACCATTAAAGCCCCTAAAGCCTTAGAAGCATTGATAAAGTCAGAATAATACTTTACGAAAAAGTTGTGTAATTCATTAATCAGTCCTAACAAATTATCATCTATACACTCAAATCCCATATCATTTATATTTTAATATTACCAAAATATTTTTTCGCTTCTTCAATCCTATCAATCTCAAAAGATGGTTTATTTTCCTTTGCATGATATTGCATCTTAACCAAACCAGCCATACCAGCATTTAATTCTTCCAACTTTTCTATTTCTACTTGATATGCTTTCAACCTTTTTGAATTATCCAGATAAGCAGAATTAATCTTATCCACAGATTCCATAATAGCATAGTATTGATTCCAAAGAAGAAGAGCCTTTTCGCTATCTCCATCATTGCTAATATAGGTTTCCATATTTTCAACAAACGTATCTCTCAATGAAGAAAACTTACCGCTCAAAGTACCTTTAACTGCATCAACAGCCCTATCAGCAGATAACAATGCTTCTATTTGTTGCACCTTATCATAAGATACAGATTGTTGTTTATATTCTGGAGTTTCTAAAGCAGCAGCAGCGGCAGCTTCCGTTCTCAAAGGAGCATTAGGAGTATAATCAGAAACATATCTATCACCACCACCTATAGCAGCCGGACCACGATCATGGATTCCCAAACCCGGCAATTTAATTTGCCACCAAAGAAAATCTTTATAAATCCATGAGTAATAATAAAACTCCGGCTTAAATTCCCACGGACCATCTTCCATAGATCTGAATTGATAATGTTTTGATTCATCATAATAAGTACCTTGCCCCCATCCAACAACAGGGAAAAGAACCATCACAAATAATAAAATCTTTTTCATACTATTTACTATAAGAGTTTATAACTTCTGTGGCTAATTTCTTGCCATAGTTTTTTATGTCCTCTGATTGAAGAATATCCATCCAGCTTCTATCAGTTCCACCCATCGCTACAACACCCTTAGAAAGCCACAAGATTCTTTCTACCATCCATTTTATGTTTGACAATGAATTTTTAATGTTTCTGATAGCTAAAAACCTTTCTTCGTAATTACTTCTTAATACCAATGAAGCTGTAACAAGATTCTTTACTGTTTTTATTTCCTCTTCAATTCCATCATAATATCTCATAAAATACTGATATAAGTCTGGAGTTTTATTCAAATTAGAAGAAACGAAAGAAACATACTCACCTATAACTTTTGCATTTTGCGTTAAAAGAGTTGATATATCTACCACATCTTTAGCAAAAACAACCATATTATATGAATACTCTATTCTTTTACTCAAATCCTGTCTTACTTCATTGTATTCATCTGCAATATTCCTTACTCTACTTGCTAAAGTATAATTCAGGTATTCATTATTCTTTCGGTCGTTTAACCTTTTCCAGATAGATTTATGACCTGCTATAATAGTTTCTATCGCTGGTATATCTTTAGGTATTTGTGCATGAACATTACAGCACACAAAGCAAAAGAAACACCCTAAAGCCATTTTTTTCATAATACGTTACCTAAATTGATTGATAATATCATTTGCTATATCTTTAGATGCCGAAACATAATATGTATCAAATGGCAAAGCCTTTTGAAATACATCAGACCAATTAGTAGAATACTGTAATTGCACTTTTATCTGCATCAGGATATTATAGATTCTTCTAAGATTAACTATGCTTCTATTCATTATTTCGATTCTTGAAGCTGCATCCAAAAGATTCATACCATCATTATTTGAGGTAGAAAAGGCTGGCAAACCAGGAATGGAGATTTTAAGGTTTCCACCACTTACAAGACTATAGATGTACTGCAAAGATTGTACTGTCTGCATTGTAAGACTTTCTATAGTATTGTAAGAAACGATAGTAGATTTCGGATTTTTCGCAACCTCTTTAGTAACCTCAACAAGTTCTACAGATATACCCTTACATAGCCTTATAATTTCTGTAACATTCTTGCTGTCCATCTTGAACATATCTTTATTCTGTAGAGATAACATATATAAAGTTTTACTTGTCATAATGGCGGTCATAGCTACACTTGCTTTCTCTTGTGAATCAACGTGATTATTAATGATTCCAGACAAGGCTTCTTCCTTGCCAACAGCAGATCCAGTATTTTTTAAAACCTGTCTAACTGTTGTCATATCCACTTTACTAATTTGCCCCCATCCAACAACAGGGAAAATAACCAGTGCAAACAATATTTTTCTCATTGTGTTATTTTTTTCTGTTTAACAAAATCAATAGCAAATTTACAGCCTGATGCTTTCCAGTCTTTACAGAAGTGTTCGATTGCCGTTTGGATATTGCCATATTTTTCTATATAATATTTCAAGCCATCTTTTTCCGCTCTTTCTGTTGTATATGCCATATAACACTCTGGCGGCTCTTCTACACCATATACTTCTCCTATACTACCTCTTCTTATGTAAACCTCTTTGAAATAAGATCTGTTTTCCCTATTATCAAGAGCATTGATAGTCCAAATCTTATTACACTCAACTTCACTTAACCCCAACAGTTCTGCAATCCTACCATATCTTTCCTTAAACTTCGACTGATCGAGAAGAATAGTAATCTGGGAGTTATTAATAATAGCATCTTTCACAATAGGAGAAGATATAATATCATCTATTTCCTGTGTTACAACACCAACAATACCCCAAAACTTTCTCACGGTTTTGTATAGGTATTTAATATAATCAGCCATCAAATCAGAAGCAATGGCTTTCCATGCTTCTTCAATTATCAAAGCCTTTCTATTCTTTTTCAATCTCATTTTTTGAATGAACAAGTCCATGATGATCAATGTAACTATAGGGAAAAGAATTGGGTTTTCCTTAATTGCATCAATTTCAAAAACAATAAACTTTTCATCAAAAAGTGATTTATCCATATCATCATTGAGTGTTTTTTCAAATACACCACCCTTATAAAAATCATCCATGACGAAAGCGAAATCCTCTAAATCAAAGTTTACTTTTTTCTTTTCCCTAATAATAGGAATCGTTTTCATCGCAAACTCATAGAACGAATTGAAGTTGAGTTCTTCCACTTCCTCATGTACTTCCGTAAGATTTTCCCTTTCTTCCTCAACAAGTTTTTCAAGCTCTTCCGCAGATATTTTCTCGTCATATTCAGAAGCGGCTTCTTGAACAGATTTTCTGTATTCCCTTAATCTCTCTTCTACTGATTTTTCATTCGTTTTATTAAAATATGAAGCATAGTATTGAGAAATAACCATTCTAATTATCTTGGATTCAGCTTTAGAAACTTTACCATCTGAACCTTTCCAAATAAGAATAATGAGGTTTTTAAGAAATTCTCTTTTTTCGATATTATCCTCTTCCTTGGTTATTTTAAAAGGATTCATCGTAATAGGCTTTTCTTCTGTATAAGATATATACTTACCACCTACATAAGAACAAAGTCCCTCATAAGAGTTACCAGTATCAACCATTATTATATCTGTATTCTGTTCATATAACTGTCTGCATACACTATTCATGTGGAAAGACTTTCCAGAACCCGACGGACCTAAAGAGAAGAAGTTAGAGTTATCTGTCAGCTTTACCTTTCCCTCTTTTCCTGTTATATCAATGGCTTTAGGTATTCCGGCACGATTAGTATAATACATTTTCAAAGGTGTATCTTCCGAACCCGATATTTTCTCTTTATAGAGGAAACAGGCAGCAGCATCATTTAAAGTTAAAAATCTATCATACTCTTCATTTGAATAATAAGCACATCCCGGTGCACCACATTGAAATAATTCCAGTTGATTATATGCACTTCTTGATATTCTTATGCTTGATTTGTCTAACTGTGATTCAATATAGTTACAAGCTGTATCAATGTCTGTTTTCGATGAAACAATAAGATTGCAGTGTAGATACACAAGCAATTTGCCATTCCGTTCAATATCATCAATTACCGTATCAATATCTTTCGCAGCTAAATCATTAGCTGGATCTGGAACTGATGCGTGTCTGTTTCTTTTTCTTGATAATCTTGCTTTTTCCGACTTTTGCGATGGAATGAATATTGCCTGATTATAAAGAATACAATCTGCATGAGGAACACTACTCAAAAAGCTAAGAATATCTGATGCAATATCGTTTCCTCTTATCTTTTCCTCTCGATATGGTTTTATGGTATTAGGTAAATTAGATTCACCAACATCCATTAAAGACACACATCTAAGGTTTTTCCTCCCTATCTTGATGTCATTATCAGAAACAGAAAAATTATTAAAGGCAAACTTACCTTTTTCAAAAGAGAAAGATATATATCTGTAGATATACTCTCTAATTTCTTTTTCATCCAATTTTCTTATTTTAATTCCATTACCAGACAAGAAATCTTGAAGTTTAGCAATCTTCAAATGGAAATCCTTAAATTTCTTTTTATCGAAATTTAAAAAGCCTTTCTTCTGCTTTTCTTGTGTAATGATAAGATAGGTTTTAAGCTCTGTATATTCCCTACCGTTGAAAAATTTAAAATAAGACTGAGACAGAAAAGGAAGATCCATGTAATCATGCTCATATTTCTGTTTACAGAATATATCTTGTTTCTGTATTGCATATCCCTCACCCAATAATCTTATAACAGAAGTCATAACATCACTGAATGAATAATAAGCATCTATATCTGCACTATATTGTTCAACAACATTTTCTATCTCAAAAAAAACAGAATACTCACCCTTGCTATTATATACAACGGTAGAACCCATTATTTCTTCTATGCCAATATATAGCCTTTCAAACACATTTTTCTTGCTCATGATACTTTAAAAAAAGGGAGTATGAAACCCCCTTTTACTTTTTAAATATTCCACAAAAGATAAAATCTCCTTTTCTCCGTTTTTTTGAGAATAAACCATCCCTTTGTTTATATGCTATAAGACTGATGAAAAAACCTAAACAAACCACTAATGCAGCTAAACCACTCCAGAAACCCCAAATGGCAAAAAAAGTGGCAAACATAATAAAGCTGACGCCAGCACCAACAGCAGCCCAACCTATATATCTGCCTTGTAAGCCCATTAATGTCAAAGGCTTTTGCAACCCCTTATACACATTAAATTCTTCATTTCTCGCCATATTAATAGCCAATGCATATTCCGGGGCATACCCGTTCACTTTCTGGCAGCATATTAAGGCATAAAAT
>OGIQ01000265.1_pt1 | contig 20779 bp, 10 predicted proteins | sample 1571811 | NCBI WGS metagenome assembly OGIQ01 (sample SAMEA2582103, study PRJEB24529) | metagenome | biome: Human gut stool | place: China | collected 2011
TCATAGCAGCATCAAATGTATTATCTGCATATGGTAATGCCATTGCATCACCTTGAACAAGATTAACTTGATCTAGTAAACCAGCATCTTCAATGCGTACGCGACCTTGATCAAGCATTTCACTATTAAAGTCCAAAGCCTCTACCTTTAATGTTGGCTCTTGACGTAATGCTTCTTTTGTAAACACGCAAGTGCCACAAGCTACATCAAGTATTCGTTGATTTGGACCTATATTCATTGCTTTTACAGAAAATTTGCGCCAGTAATAATCTTGGCCAAAACTCAAGACTGTATTCATCAAATCATAATTCTTAGCAATATTAGAGAACACACCTTGCACAAACTCTTCTTTATCTGCATATGTTTTAAATTCTTTCGTATTCATTATGGTCCTTTCACTAATCAAGAACTATATTCAAACTCTTTACTCGCATAGTATATCATACTATGACGCCTATCAAAAGAATCCTATTATATATACTATATATAGTAACTATGTAAAGAGCACATATTTAGTTAAAGTAATATATTCACTACTATTAAAACTAGCATATTACAAAATAAATATCGTTATCAGTCACAGTAGATCCAATTTAACTATATATTAATGACTATGATATTCTCTATTGCCACCAATCTATGTTCGTTGTATAATGACATATGTCCATGTTGAAAAGATATTTTTTCCATGGTCTTTTATTAGTTTTTATTAAGTATTGGAGTGTACTATGAATCGATTTGTAAAATCAATCAATAGAGTCAGTCTAATCCAACAAATTATCATAGGTTTGATTATTGGTATTTTGACAGCTCTATATGTGCCAGAAGTGGCAAATGAACTTGCTTTATTAGGCGTTCTCTTTGTTGGTGCTTTAAAAGGGATTGCACCAATCCTCGTATTCTTCCTTGTTATTGCGGCTATCAGTAAACACCGTTCTGGTCAAAAAACAGGGATGGGATCTGTAATCACATTATATTTATTAGGTACATTCCTTTCTGCAGCGCTTGCTGTAGTCGTAAGCTTTATGTTCCCTACTACATTACACCTTGCAGCTAGTGCAGCTGATGCAGCTCCACCACAAGGTATCGTAGAGGTAATGAAAACACTTCTTAAAAATATTGTTGATAACCCTGTCAAAGCCTTAATGACTGCTAACTATATCGGCATTTTAGGGTGGGCACTTATCATTGGTGGTGCGTTACGCCATGCACCAATGAATACTAAAGAAGTAATGGAATCTATCGCTCAAGCTATTACAACTGTAGTAGGTTGGATTATTCGCTTTGCTCCTCTTGGTATCATGGGTCTCGTAGCTGACTCTATTGCAACTAATGGTATTGAAGCTTTAATTGGTTATTTCCAATTACTCGTATTACTACTTGGTTCTATGATTTTCGTAGCATTAGTAGTAAATCCACTTCTATCTTTTGTATACCTTCGTCGCAATCCATATCCATTGGTATTTAAATGTTTGCGTGAATCTGCTATCTATGCGTTCTTTACTCGTAGCTCTGCAGCAAACATTCCTGTTAACCTTGATTTAGCAAAACGTTTAAAACTTAATCCTGATATGTATTCCGTATCCATTCCATTGGGTGCTACTATCAACATGGGTGGTGCAGCGATCACAATTACAATTATGACATTAGCTGCTGCACATACACTTGGTATCGTTGTAGATGTCCCTACAGCAATCCTTTTATCTGTCATTGCCACAATCGGTGCTTGTGGCGCTTCTGGCGTTGCTGGTGGGTCCCTACTTCTAATTCCTCTAGCTTGTTCTCTATTCGGTATCTCCAATGATATTGCAATGCAAGTTGTAGGTGTAGGTTTCATCATCGGTGTTTTACAAGACTCCACTGAAACAGCACTTAACTCCAGTACAGATATTCTCTTCACAGCTACTGCAGATTATGCAAAACGTGGCTATCACGAAAACTGGGATTAACACCTATAGGCGGTCCTTCGGGACCGTCTTTTTTTGTGTTCAATAGATAGAAAATCAGCCGTCTATATTGATTTTCTTCAATATAATGTTATAATAGAGTTAATGATAATAACTATTAATAGATATAAATAGAAAGGAATCAACATGAAACAATACGATATTATTGTAGTTGGTACAGGTGGTGCAACCATCGTAGCTGATGCTGCTATCAAAGTGGGTAAAAAAGTAGCTATCATAGAAAAAGGTAAATTTGGTGGCACCTGCTTAACTCGCGGTTGTATTCCTACAAAGGTTATGGTTACAGCAGCTAATGCGATCCAAGAGGTAGAAGAATTCAAAAAAATCGGTATTAATGTTAGCGATGCTACTATGGATTGGGACACTGTTTCTAAACGTACATGGCATAAAATTGATGAATCTGCAGGCATCTATGATTATTACAACGCTTTCGATAATGTAGACGTATATCGTGGCGCAGCTAGCTTTGTATCCGATAAGGTTATGAATATTCATCTCAACGATGGCTCTGGTACTGTAGAAATCACAGCCCCTACTATTGTTCTTGGCACGGGCGGTTATAGTAATATTCCGAATGTACCAGGTTTACAAGAGGCAGGCTATCTTTCTAGTGAAAGCCTCTTTGGCGATAAATTCCCTAAACAACCGTATAAATCCCTTGCAGTACTCGGTGCTGGCCCTATCGGTGTAGAATTCGGTCACGTTTTTGATGCTGCTGATACTGAAGTTACCATCATTCAGCATAATGTACGTCTTGTACCTAAGGAAGACGAAGAGATGTCTGAACATCTTCTCCAAAACTATCGTACTCGTGGCATCAATGTTATATTGAACCAAGACACTGTTGAAATCCGTCAAGAAGATGGGCTCAAGGTAGTAGTCACAAAAGATCGTACTACAGGTGAAATCACAGAAACTAAAGTTGAAGAAATTCTCGTAGCTGCCGGTATTCGTCCAGCAGTTGAAGAATTACACCTCGAAAATACAGGTATTGAAACATTACCAAAAGGCTGGATCAAAACAAATGAATTCCTTGAAACATCTGTAGATGGTATCTATGCATTAGGTGATGTAAACGGCGAGCCTGCATTCCGTCATCGCGCAAACTATGAAGCAGATATTATCGCCCATAATCTATACTTTGCAAAAAACGAAGAAGATTTCCGTTGGGCACGCTATGATACATTGCCAAAGGTTACCTTCTCCTACCCTGAAATCGGTAGCGTAGGTCTTACTGAAGCAGAAGCTATTAAAGCTGGTTATAATGTAGGCGTAGGTAAAAACTACTACTCCTCCACAGCTAAAGGTTATGCAATGGGTATTAATCCTGGTGATGTAAATGATGGCTTTGTAAAAATCGTAGTCGATAAAGATACAAATCATATCCTTGGTATGCATGTAACAGGCCCTCAAGCCTCCATCTTATTCCAACCTTACGTAAACCTTATGAATAGCGGTGTAACTCCATTGACTGCTATTAATGAAGAAATCGCTTCTGAACGTACAAAACGATTACGTGAAAGAGGTATCACTCGTGAAATGGATCCAAAATCTGTTATCACTGTAGGTGAAACTATGAGCCCACACCCTTCTCTTGTAGAGGTAATTATGTGGACACAAGTATACTACGAACACCGTTGGTAATACTAACTACATAATAACTACGTAATAATGACGTAATAATGACGTAATAATGACGTAATAATGACGTAATAATGACGTAATAACGACAAAAAGGACTGTGTATATACACAGTCCTTTTATTGTACCCGATATTCTAAATGGATTAACGGCCCATATCAATAGTGTTATCCCAAATAATATTTGTTCTGCGACCATCGAAGCCTTGATCTGGTTCAGGAGGTAATTTACTAGATTTACTTTGACCTATATAAGCACCTGTTTCAGCATCTACAGTAACTACAGTCTTTTTACCGTCTTGATGCATTGTCATATAGTATAGGATTTTACCTTCATGAGCTTCAATTTTCCAGCCTTTTACAACTGCATCAGCACCAAGTTGTTGTTTTGCAACGCGTTCAGCTTGAGCTGCTTCAATTACTTTATCCTTATTGAAGATCTCACCAATAACTTTTTTAGGTTTGCCACCCTCTTCCATATCGGAAGTGTTACCAGTGATTACGTCGATTTTCATTTTGTATTGATGATATTTACTATAACCTACTACTTTGTAACCATAGTTCAAATCGTTGGAGTTAAGCTCTACAGAATGTAGTGCTGCATTAGGATAGCGATTTTGGAAAATAGTACCAATTTTACTCATAGTCATAACCATGGATTCGCCTGGTGCACGTTGTACAGAAATATCAGTACTTGTTTCAGGTTTTGTTTTACGCGCATCTGCTACACTTGGTGTAGCAACGGACAATACGCCAACCGCCAATACACCTGTTAATGCCATAGAAATTAACTTTTTATTCATTACATATCCTCCTACTATATACAATGCTTTCACCAATAGTAAAAGTCATCTGTATACTAGAATTACTATAAGTTCGTGCTATATACAACAGCACACAAAACATACATAAATAGATATATTATTTAGACAATATACTATAAACCTTCATTTGATGCAAGTCGATCGTCTACATCAGTCATGAGCAATTTGTAGCATGTAGCCACTAAAGGTACGCCAATCAACATGCCAGTAACGCCCATTAAACTACCGCCAACAATAACTGCTGCAAACACCCACAAACCAGGTAAGCCAACGGAATTACCTACAATCTTAGGATAAATAAAGTTACTTTCAATTTGATGAAGCACTTCTAAGATAATCACATAGATCAAGGCATCCATAGGGCTTACAGTGAGTAAAATAACTGCACCTATCACGCCGCCCACATAAATACCTAGCAATGGAATTAATGCAGTAAGGCCGATAACACAAGCAATTGTAGTGGCATATTCAATATTGAATGCCCATAGTGAAATACCAACCATAATACCTAAAATCAAGGCATCTATGAACTGGCCTACAAAAAAGTTACTGAACGTTTGAACAGCAACACGTGTGACATAACTAACACGGTTAACCCACTCATCAGATGCATAGGCTTTTAAAATACGTTTGCCTTGCATCATAAGGCGCTCTTTATCGAGCAGCATATAAATGGCAAAAATCAAACCAAGGCCTATATTTAAAGTCCAAGATAAGGCTGTTCCCATCGCATTCACGAGGTATGTACCACCCTTTGTGCCCCACTCGCGCGTATACTTAACAATACTTTCACCACTCAAGGTATCCATCAATGTTTGATTGGATGCCATCGGAATCGTTTCTGTAAGGTGTTGCATCCAAGATTGGAAATCTGTATACAACTGCGGCGAAGAAGCCACGATGATCGACATGGAGTGAATCAATTGTGGAATCGCCATACGAGCAATAAAATAAACGATAGCACTGATTGTAACAAAGGATAAAATCAGGCTTAAAGGTCGTCTAATTTTATCTTTCCAACCCGTTTTACTCTTAGGCCACAGCCAGCGTTCATAACGCACCACTAGAATATCGAGAACAAATGCGATACAAGCACCTACTATAAGTGGAACAAAAGCTGTAACGATGGCATCAATAGCATTAGCAATATCGCTGATACGCAGTGCCATCATAATCATAACACCCGCCAATATTATGGCCCCTATAAGCGGTTTATAATATTTAAATCTTTTCATATATAACCTACTTTACTATACTCACAACGCATACATTACCAAAACTTAATGAACATTGTATGACCTACGATTGTATGCAAGCTTAGTATAACACAAAAGTCCACCTTATCACATGCTCGGTCCCCCGATGAACACGAGAGCATGATAGAAGGTGGACTATATTGTATGTCTAATCTAAATTAGATTAAAGATTAGCGATGAATGTAAACGTCTACACGACGGTTTTCAGCTTTACCTGCTGCAGTGGAGTTAGTTGCAACTGGTTTAGTGTCGCCATTAGCAATACCGATTAAACGATCAGCAGATACGCCGTTGTTTACTAAGTATTGAGCTACGTATTGTACGCGGCGTTCAGACAAGCCAACGTTGTATTGAGGACTTGCGTCAGTATCAGCATTACCCAACAATTTAACTTGGTCTTGAGAGTATTGGTTAGCAGCATTTACAGCAGCTGTTAAGTTTGGATATTGGTCTGCACGAGCTACATCTTGGTCGGAATCGAAGTAGATGGAGTCTACATAGTAATCCAATTTAGGAGTTTTGTATACAGGAGCTTCTACAACAGGAGCTGGAGCTGGAGTGTATACAGGTGCTGGTGCTGGAGTTGCTACAGGAGCTACTGTTTTGTGACCACCGAAACGGTAGGACAAACCAACTACAGGACCTTGGAAGGATACGTTTTCAGTATCAGTATCTTGTGTATTGATATAACGGTAACCAGCGTTGATATCCAAGTCTTCGTTTACTTTGTAGCCTAAGCCAGCTTCCCAAGTTGTAGTTTTCTTAGTACCTACACCAGCTTTACCGTAAACTTCTACTTTAGAGCCAAGGTTAGCTTTACCAATTACACCTGCTTGTGCAATGTTGTTAGTGCCATCACCATCATTATTATGGATGCGTGCATAACCACCATATACTGCGAAGTTTTTATTCAAGGATTGAACCAAGTTAACTTCATGCATGTTTGTATCAAGATGTTTGGAATTTAAACCATGGTAACCATATTGAACAGCAGTTTTGTCAGACAAAGCATAAGTCAAACCACCATCAAAGTTCCATTTGTGAGCATCTTTAAAACCTTCAGTTTTAGTTTCAACATTTGCTGCACCAAGATCAACTTGGAATTCACCTTTGTTGAATTGAGTTTGTGGAGTTGCGCCAGCTACGGATACGCCTACAGCAGCAACTGCCAATAAAGCTAATAATTTTTTGTTCATTATAATTCCCTCCAATAACAGCCTTTAACAATACACAGGCCTTTGGTAATAATATACTTTAATTTTACACAACTTTTCGATAAATTTCAATATCTTTTATGAATTTATCATGAGAATTTCGAATTTTATCTATATTTAGTTGTTATGTCTTTCAAATTCAAAAATACAATTATCTTTATAATATTAGGAATATAAGGGTGTAATTATCAAAACTGATGATCTTCGCCTTTATTCTTTTAAGATATATCTTATATTTATCTTAGCCTATCTTTAAAATTAAGCGAACAAAAGAAAGCGCCTACGTTTCCGTAGACGCTTTGTACAATACCTGTATTAAATTAGTCTTCTTTTACAGAGAACCATGCACGATGGAATACAGCTGCAATCGCACCACCTACTAAAGGAGCAATGATGAAGAGCCATACTTGAGCCAATGCTTCACCACCAGTAAATACAGCTGGAGCTAATGCACGAGCTGGGTTTACGGATGTACCAGTCAATGGAATACCGATCAAGTGAACCATTGTCAAAGTAGCACCGATAACTAGACCTGCAAGAGCAGATGTCTTTTCACTAGCTGTTACACCAAGAATTACAAGTACGAATACAAATGTAAGGAATGTTTCCACTACGAATGCACCGCCCATGGAAAGGCCAACTGCACTTAATGTATCGTAACCATCAGCACCAAAACCAGAAAGTGTTTCAGAGCCATTTACTACTACACTCAATAAACCAGTACCAGCGAAAGCACCGATAACTTGAGCTACTACATAACCGGCAAAATCTTTAGCAGACATACGACCGGAAAGCCATACGCCGATGGATACAGCAGGGTTTACATGGCAACCAGAAACGTGACCAATTGCATAAGCACCAGCAACGATTGTCAAACCAAATGCTAATGCGATTGCTACAACGCCTAAATAACCCAAACCAAGACCACCAGTAAAGCCACCTGTTACAACAGCTGTACCAGTACCAAAGAATACTAAAATCATTGTGCCAATAAATTCAGCAATATACTTGTTCATGTTCGTCCTCCTTACAATACCTTCATGAACTCAAAAGGCATGTCTTCCCTCTCTATGGGATTTCATGTTACTCTCATCAGTATAAACATTTTCTAAATTATGTCAACGACTTTTTTCGATATAATTTCACAAAATATATTTTCCCTCATTGTTAATCACACTATGTATTAATGAGATGTTTTTGAGGCCTCCTTTTCCCTAGCACTCTTATATATCATGATTTTCATCACAAATAAATTCTATAGAATATGATATACTGATAGTACGATTTGTAGAAATTACTATTATATATACAGTTATATAGAGCTATATAGGAGGAACCATGAGTAAAACAGCTTATATTGTACGTCATATTAACTTTGAGAATGCCGGTATCTTAGAGTCAGTCCTAAAAGAACGAGGATTTGAACTAACATACATTGAAGCGCCCCTAGCCAATTTTAAGTACTATGATGCGACAAAAGCTGATTTAGTCATCGTCTGTGGTGCCCCTATTGGCGCCTATGACGAACAGCTCTATCCATTCTTAACTGATGAAATCAAATTCATTACAGATCGTATTAATAGTAAAAAGCCATTACTAGGCATCTGTTTAGGCGCTCAACTCATTTCCCGTATCATGGGTGGTCACGTAGGACCTATGAAGCATGGTAAGAAAGAAATTGGCTTTGGACCACTAGAATATACTCCTGAAGGCGCTTCCTCCCCACTAGCATTGCTAGGCAATGTACCAGTTCTTCACTGGCATGGTGATGAATTTGAAATCCCTAAAGGTGCGGTGCGCCTTGCCAAAACAGAGCTATGTCCAAATCAAGCATTCTCCGTAGGCACACATATCCTAGGTCTTCAATTCCATATGGAGGCTGATCCTGCTTTCATTGAAAGTTGGCTTGTAGGCCATTGTGCAGAGCTTTCTAATGCAGGTATCGATATCCCTAAACTTAGAGAAGATGCAAAACGCTTACGCCAAGAGCTACCTGCCGCAGGAAAAGCCGCATGTATCGCTTGGCTTGAACAGAATCATTTATAAAACAAAAACCGCCTTAGTTGAACTAAGGCGGTTTTTGTTTGTTTCTTATATATATCCCTTACATATATACATGAAATCATAGATTTCTGGTCCGATAACACATTCCCCAATGTGTCATTTTTTCCACATTTCGTATTGTACATCAAACAAATTGAATATGCAAGAACTTTTTCATAAACCTTTCATAAATTATTTTAATTTTTTCAATATAGAAAGTGATAAGCAGCAGAAAACACAGATATTATCTATACCAAATCCCTATATCGAATACTATAAAATTTAGGTTTTATATGAAAAAATACTATTTAAATGATAGTTAAAGTTAATATTTCTGTCATTTCCATGTAAGATTAAACTATCTTATGCTGCCATGCACCACGAATAAATCGGATATAGGAGCAACATAATCGTAAGGACTGGTCAAAGCACAAGGATAACCATGCGCCTAAAAGCCCTAAACCTAATGTAATACACAATAGGTATGTAATGATAGGCCGAATAATAGCTACACTAACAAGGGAATATTTCATAATATAATATGTATCCCCTGCCCCTTTTAGAACACCAGAATATACTTGCTGTAATGCTTGAGGGAATGCTGCACCAGCCATAATCCCCATTAAGGCACCCGCTAAGGTAACGACTTCACTTTCACGAGTATACAACTGTACTAATAGATCGCCAGGGCCAATAAATATGAGAGCACTTACAAGGCCTACTACTAGACCGATGCGGGCACCAATTTTACCATAGGTTTTCGCAATATCTGGTCGTTTATGACCAAGACACTGTCCCGTATGAGACGCACCGGCAAAGCCGAGGCCCATCGCAAAGTAATAGAATATATCCATCAAATTCATACATACATAATGTGCTGCTAAAGGTACGGCACCTAAAGAGGCAACAATCATGGTGTACGTATACATACCAAAACGTTCAAAGAACTGCTCCCCTAGTGAACTACCACCAACGTGGAACATGGTATGTAATACCGTTCGTTCGAACTTCCATTTTGAAGGATGCCGCAAAGTTAATCCTGTTGTAGTATGTTGTGAAATCGTACGCAGTAATAATAGCGCAATGACAGCACTACTGATCATGGTAGAAACGCCAGCGCCCATAACACCGAGCTCAGGGAAAAAGCCAATACCATAAATCAAGAAGAAGTTCATTATAGTATTCAGTATGTTCCCTACTACATTGGATTTAAAGATAACCTTTGTATTGCCATACCCAATAAGGGCAGCCCCTACAATTTGACTAAAAGATTGGAATATAAGACTAATAACAATAAACCGTCCATACCAAACAGCCGTCTCAATATAGCCATCTTCAGCGCCGGTAAAGCGTAAGATATGTTCTAAATTAAAGAAACATATCGCTAATAAAGGTACATAAATCAAGAAATTCAACAGAATGGACTGTTTAAGTACGGCATTCATGCCATCTACTTCGCCTTCACCGTGACGGCGAGCTATAATAGCCGTTACCGCAATCGATAAAGCACGACAGAATATGAGCATCACCATCTCTGGCTGTCCCATAATCCCTACCGAAGCAAGAGCAGATGCACCAAGAGCACCAACCATTGCTAAGTCGATGGCGGTCATAAATTGTAACATTAAGCCTTGTAATGTAGCTGGCCAAGCTATTTTCAAGTAATTACCATATAGCTGCTTTGTAGTCCCTACAGGGCCTAATCGTTCTGCAGCAGGCAACATAGAATCTATGGAAAGCCATCGTTGTATGCGGTCTAACATAGTATCTCCTATTCATGCAAGATCGTACAAGGTAGAGCTAACATCTAACTCCTAATATCTTCTGTATTATATCACAATAATATATGAAAAGTCATTCATATATTATGATTATATTTAATAATCTATATCAAAATTGCAAAAAAGAACCTCTTATAGTATCCGAATATACCCTACTAGGTATATCAGTATATAAGAGGTTCTTTTATTTCTGATCAGACTTTATATTAGCCTAGATTTTGATACGAACTATCAATTACTAGCCTTTAGATGCTAACAATTGGCTAACTGCTGCACGCAAGTCCTCTAAACCTTGTTTAGTTTCAGCTAACTCTTGACGTTGACGTTCATTTTCTGCTTCCAACGTATTGAGACGAGCTGCTTGATCTGCGATAACAGTCTTTTGTTCGCTATTTTCTTTCTTGAGACTAGATACTTCATCTTGCATTACATACACAGAGCTAATAGGGCCTGCTTTGTAACGATCAGGAATATTTTTCTTTTCTGGGCTAGAGCCAAATTTGTGAGTTACCCCAGCATTTACCATATTACGGTTTGCACCGAGAGATACGCCAACATTGAACATTGTATCTTCGTTTGTATAGTGTGCAAGACCTAAGGCCGCTGCTGTTTCACCACGATAATTGCCTACGCCAGCCATCACTTGAGTTGGTTCCAATGGATCGTATTGGATTGGTTTCAACGCTGCCATTGCTGCTGCATGAGCACCTACACGTTGTACCTCGCCCGCTACTTGACCAATAGCATCGCCAATTCTTGCATTAGATGCTTTCAACTGACTCACATTTACTGCATCAGTATCATCTGTACCAGGTGCAATGCCTTTAAGTTGGTTATTACCATTATCGAGACCATCCTTAGTCAAGGAAATAGGGCCTGCATTAGGATTATTAGGGTTTGCACTACCAGGTGTAATTGTTATGCCATTACCATCTGTTACAGTCGTGTTACCTGCTGCATCTTTAAATGTAGCAGACTTCATATCCTTGAGTTCTGGATTTACTGCATAACTAATCGTTTTACCTGCTTGGCTAACCATCATATTATTGCCCGCTTTGAAAGTAACTGTTTCATCAGTTTTTACTTTTTCAGCAGTTGCCGTTGGTGTGCTATTAATACCAGAGCCTTCTGTACCAACAGTTGCATTCCAGCCAGCATTTTCAACAGCAGATTTTACTTGATCTTCAGTAGCTGCACGACCAGACGCAATATTATTTGGATTCCAAGTTTTATTAGTCAAACCTGTAACAACACCATCTTTGCCATTTACAGCAACAGGATTATTACCACCAGTAGTAATGATGCCATCTTTACCATCGATACCTACAGTACCAATTGTAGCCTTACCATCCTTACCATCAAGAGCAATCTTATCACCAGCTTTTACAGAACCATTTTTGCCATCGATAGCAACTGCATTGGCACCATCACCAGCTTTAATCGTACCAGTTGTACCATCTACAGTTACTGCCTTAGTTGGATCTGTACCCAATGTAACGGTATCATTTAATTTATTGTCATAAATGATATGTCCATCAGCGGCAGTAGTCTTAGTCAATACAATATTGCCTGTAGTACTACCAGCACTTTCACCACCATTAGCAGTCAATTCTGTTTTAGACGCCTTAGACTTAGCTTCTAATTGACGTACATTGACAGCATCTGTGTCATCTGTACCATCTGCAATCTTAGAAATTTTATTGCCCCCATTATCGAGGCCATCTTTAGTTAAGGATACAGGATCCTTACCAGCTGCAGTAATTGTTACACCATCTTTAGTAAGAGCTGTTTTATTACCATTGCCATCATCGATAACTGTGCTATCTGCTGTGGAAGTATTTGTTTTTGTACCATCAGTAATCTTAGTACCATCAGCTGTTGTTGCGGTAGACTTAGCACCATCTGTTACTGTATTACCAGCTGCAGTAGATGTATTCGTTTGCGTACCAGCAGTTTGTGTAATGGAATCACCATTGATAACAGTTGTGTTATTACCAGTACCGTTGAAGCTTGCAGAGTTCATATTCACAAGGTCTTTATTCAAGGAATATGTGAAATCACGCTCATTTTGGTTAATTGTGATGTTTTCACCAGCAATCATCGTAACCTTTGCATCTTTACCTACTTTGGCATTTGTCTTAGTACCAGTTTGTTTACCAGACGTAGCAGCATCTTTGTCAGCTGTAATTTGCCATGTTTGGTTAGCTGCAGCATCAGCTACTGCTTTCAATTGATCCTCTGTAGCAGCACGGCCAGAAACAGCATTGCCATCCCAAGTCGTATTAGCGAGACCTGTTACATGGTTATTTGTACCATCTACAGTGACACCACCGATATTAGCGGCTTTACCTGTAATAGTACCAGTAGTACCATCTAACGTTACCGCCTTATTACCACCTGTTGTAATTGTATTATTTACACCATCAATAGCTGCACTACCAATAGTAGCCTTACCAGCTGTACCATCAATAACAATGGCATTAGCACCAGTACCAAATGTCAATGTATCATTAAGTTTTACATTGTAAATTGTATGACCATCTGCAGCCGTTGTAGATGTTAATTTTACATTACCTGTTGTTGCGTTAGCTGCTTCATCATCATTAGCAGTAATTTCTGTTTTAGATGCTTTTTTAGCTGCATTAATAGCATCAGCTACATTCTTAGCTGTTGCTACACCATCTGTAGCAGGAGCTGTTACAGTGCCATCTGTGCCAGCTGTAATAGACGCTGTTTTTACATCATATTTAACAACGCCTGCATCATCAATAGTAGCAGATGTTAAGGTACCATCTTTAAAGTTCAAGCCATCAGCTAAAGATACTTGTTTAGCAGTACCATCATTTGCTTTGTAAGACAATTTAGTCTTAGTAGCAACCTTAGTACCGTCAATCGTTACCTTGTAATCCTTAGTTGTGCCATCTGCACTTGGTGTACCTGTAACAGTCAACGGATTATCCGTATCAGTTGTATCAGTACTTACTGTAACTGCACTGACAGCAGATTTCTTAACCTCTGCTTCGGATACTTTTACAGTTAAGTTCTTACCATCTGCATCAGTTGTTACATATTTACCGTCGCCTTTGATACCCAATGTATCATCTTTAAGATTTACAACACCGGCAGATGTATTCGTATCGCCAGCAAATTTCAAGTTAATAGCATCAGTGCTTGCTTTAGCTGCCTTGTTGATAGCATCCGCTACATTTTTAGCAGTTGCTAAACCATCATCACCTGTGACAGATGCTGCACCTGTAGTGGCATTGCTATCGATAGTCGCACGTTTTGTAGATACCTCTACAGTATCGCCATTCATCTTCGTAGAGATGAAATCACCTGTAGCACCTTTTACATTAAACGCTACATCCCCATCTTTTAAGGATTGGCTAGATACAGTACCACTATCTGCACCAAGGGAAACCTTACGACTCACAGCCGCTGCAGAATCATTGATTTTGGTCTTAGTATCATCATTAATATCAAATTTTACCTTACCATCATTATCTACAGTAGCCTTTGTCATTGTGCCATCTACAAAGTCTAAGCCTTTAGATAATTTAACAGATTTAGCATCTGCACGGTATGTCAACGTTTGACGAGCTACAGTATCATTCAATTGTTTTACATTTACTGCATCAGTATCATCTGTACCTTCCGCAACCTCTTTAATTTTGTTGCCACCAGCATTGATTTCATCAAGGGTAAATTGGATTGTTTTACCTGCTGCATTTTGGAAGGCCATACCTGTTGCGCCGCCTTCCGCATTATTGCCATCTTCATCACTAAACAAGAGAGATTTAGATGTAAGAGCACTGCTATTAGGCCCCGATTGTAAAGATAACGAACCAACATTTAAATAAGTATTTGCCGTATTAGGTTGATTTTCAGCTACACCGTTATTAATTCTTAAACCATCATGATTAATTTTGGTATAAGCACCTTCACCTGGAGAAGTAAATGTACCACTAGAATTTACAGCATCAAACTTGATTGTTTCACCTAGACCATTTTCAAAGGAAATGGTGTTCATTTTTTTAAGGTCTTTATTTAATGTGGTAGCAATATTTTTACCAGTTTGTGTAACTGTAATATTGTTATCACCAGTAAAGTCTACAGTGTCGCCACCGGCTACAGTAGTCGGTGTATCACCATTAGCAGATAGTTTCCATGCTGCACCATCTTTAGCTTGGCTAGCCGCTTTGTTAATAGCATCGGCCACGTTCTTAGCAGTTGCTAAACCATCATCACCGGTAACAGAGGCAATACCTGCAGCATCACTGTTGATAGTGGAACGTTTTGTAGAAACTTCTACAGTATTGCCATTCATCTTAGTAGATACTAAGTCACCAGTAGCACCTTTAACATTGAATGCTACATCACCATCTTTTAAAGATTGGCTAGATGGTGTACCACTATCTGCACCAAGGGAAATATTACGAGCTACTGCATTAGAAGAATTATCAACTTTAGTTTTAGTATCTGCATCTAAACCAACTGTAATAGTTTGACCATTTACAGTTGCAGTTACACCATTTGTACCAGCTACATTAAGTTTTTGGTTTTTAAGATCAATAGTACCGTTATTTGTACCATCTGTAATATTTAGGTTTTGAGACAAGTTAGCAACAGCTTGCTTTACATCACCAATATTTGCTGCATTGGAATCAGTTGTACCACCACTAGCAACATTAGTAATTGTTTTGTTACCACCGTTGATACCATCAGTTTTATCAATGGAGATACCTCCTACAGTTACTTTATCTGTTGTGATACCAGTACCTGTAATAGCAGTCGTACCATTTGTTAAGCCAGATGTATTCATTACTGTGTTACCAGCAGTAATAGAATCTACTGTAAGATCTTTCTTTGTGGCTACAGTAATTTTCTTTTTATCTGTACCATCTTGAGTGATTACGATATTATCGCCATTGATAAGATCTACTGTGTCCCCACCTTGTACAGTTGTTTTATCAGTTGTGCTGGAATTTATTGTAAGATTCCATGCTGCACCGGCTTTAGCCGCATCAGCTGCTTTATTGATAGCATCAGCTACATTTTTAGATGTTGCTAAGCCATCATCGCCTGTAACAGATGCTGCTCCTGTATTAGCATCGCTAGTAATTGCCGCACGTTTAGTGGAAATTTCAACAGTGTTACCATTCATCTTCGTAGATACTAAGTCACCTGTCGCACCTTTCACATTGAATGCCACATCACCATCTTTTAAGGATTGGCTAGATGCTGTGCCGCTATCTGCACCAAGAGAGATGTTACGAGCTACTGCTGTGGACGCATTATCTACTTTAGTTTTTGTAGCTGTATCAAGACCAACTGTAACAGTTTGGCCATTTACAGTTGTAGACACACCATTCGTACCGGAAACAGTAAGTTTTTGATTCTTAAGATTTACAGTACCATCTGTAGCACCATCAGAAACAGTAAGATTTTGAGATAAACCATCAACAGCTTTATTGATAGAGTCCGCTACATTTTTAGCAGTCGCTAAACCATCTGTAGGACTATTTACTTTAGCTTTACCATCAGCGTCATTAGTAATAGTTTCTGTGGCAGTAGAAATAGTTACAGTACCATTTGTACCTACCGTAGCTTTTGTAAAAGTACCATCTGTAAAGTTTAAACCATTTGCCAAGGATACTTTATTTTCATTGGCACCATTAGCTTTGTATGTCAATTGTGTTTGATTAGCTAGCTTTGTAGTATCGATACCAATAGCATAATCCTTAGAATTAGTACCTGCTGTAGGTGTTACTGTAATAGGATTATCCGCTGGTGTAGCTTTACTTACCGTTACAGCAGTTACAGCTAAATCCTTAACCTTAGCTTGATCAACAGCTACTTGAACACCTGTAGTAGAGGCCTTTGTAGTAACTAAATTACTATCGCCATATACTTTAAAGGTTGCATCGCCATCTTTTAAATATTTTAAACCTGTAGTACCAGAATCACCAGTTAGACCAATACCTTTAGTTGTCGCATTGATAGTATTATTATCAAACCCAACTACAAGACTACCATTATTTGTACCAACTAAATCAGTTCTAATACCATTAGCACCGATTACTTTAAGTGGACTTTCACTTAGTTTAACAGTACCAGTTTTAGAATTTGTATCTAGTTTTAATGTAACAGCATCTACAGCATTCTTTACATCTGTAATGTTCGCTGCATTAGTACCTATATTACCACCACTGGAAACATTTGTAATTTGCTGTCCCCCTGCATTAATAGCATCGGTACCAAACTTAACAGTTCTTGTACCATTTTTCGCAGTTAAACCATCACCAGTAATGGTTACATTTTTAGGACCCGTAGGTGAACCCATTTGCAGTGTTGTATTACTTAATACATTATTGCCAGCTGTGAAAGATTGGCCTGTAAAAGATCTACCAGAAACAGCCCCGTTTGAACCATCTAGAGTAATTTGATTGCCACCAGAAGAAACCGTAACAGATCTATTAGCTTTCACAGTATCTACAGTAATCGCCTTATTCAAAGAAGTAGTAATTTTTTTGCCACTACGAGTTACTGTAATATTGTTGTCCCCACCAAAGATTACAGTATCTGATTTATTAATTACTTCAGGAGCACTAGGATCCCTGTCAGCCGCTAATTTCCAATGATATGCATTGGCAGAAATAGCTTTATTGATAGCATCTGCTACATTTCTAGAATCAGCCATGCCTGCAGCATTTGCAGAAGCTTGACCATTTGTGACATTAATATTTTGTGTTTTACCGGAAATTGTAAGATTTTGACCGTTGGCAGCTGTTGTAATATATGTATTGTCGCCCTTAATGCCTAATGTACTATTTGCAATATTTACATTGCCAGTATTTACATTACCAGAGAACGCAAGGTTAACGCTCTTTAATTGGGCTACGTTAACTGCATCTGTATCTTTTGTGCCCGCTGCAAGACCTGTAAGTTGACGTGTTACAGTAGTACCATTACCAATAGAAACAGCACCAGTTGTACTAGTAAGTACATTGCCAGTTAAACCAGAATAAATATCTGTACGGTTTGTATTAGGATTATAACCTTTATTAGTAACACCACCTATTACATTAGCAACTGAATCTCGACCTAAAGCAACACCACCATCAACGGTAACGCTAGAATCAGGACCAATAGCAACAGATTTAACTGCACTTGCATTAGCTCTAGTACCAATAGCAATAGAATGTTGAGATGTGGAATTAACGCGACTACCTATGGCAATTGATTCTAGACCATTAGCTGTCGTTGCGGAACCGATTGCAAGAGCTCTATTGCCTGTAGCTTTCGTTGGCGTAGATCCATATGAACCAATGGCAATTGTTCCTTCACTATTGGCATTAGCACTACCACCTAACGCCACAGAATTATCACCATCAGCCGTTACATTCATACCCATAGCAACACTATAAAATTTATTAGACTTAGCAGCTTGACCAACTGCGACACCGCCTAACGCAGCCGTAGTTTCATTAGTACCTACAGCAACACCATTTTTACCAGATGCAGAGGACTTATGACCTACTGCAAGGGAATTCTCCCCAGTAGCAGTAGTTTGCATACCAACAGCAGTAGCCGATGTAGCATTAGCTGTAGACAAAATACCTAAAACTGTTGAAGACGCACCTGTAGATGTATTCTTTCTACCTACTGCTACTGCACCTTCACCAGTAGCTTGAGATTCAGAACCAATAGCTAGAGAGTTAGATGTTTTAGCATTTGTCTTATAACCAATACTTACACCTGCACCCCCATCTGCCTTAGCAGCAGTACCAATAGCTACGCTATAACCACCAGAAGCAACCGCGTAGTCATCAAATCGATCAGATGATGCACCACCGATTGCAACGTCGCCACCATTAGTTGCTTGTGCATAAGTACCACCTGCAAAAGCACCAAAACCAGTTGCCTGAGTAGCACTACCAATAGCAGTACCACGAACACTAGAATTCGCAATTAGGCCTAAGGATACACCACCTCTGCCAGTCGCATGAGCACCAGCACCAATAGCTACAGCTGGTTGAGCTGGATCAGCATATTGTGAATTAGCTATTGCTCTGTAACCGATAGCAATAGATTGATTACTGTTGGACTGGGATTCATTACCGATAGCAAGACCATTAGTTAAGTTTGAATACATTTTAGTACCGCCCTCAATAGTTCCAGTCGGTCTATCTGCTGCAGTTACATCTGCAACTACACCAACTTGCATTGCCAAGGCAGCTAAGATACTTGCTACTACGATTTTCTTTTTCCCTGTTTTATTTTTTGCCATTTCAGATACTACAACGTAGCACTGTTTGGACTTAGACCAAATGACTTTAAATATCTTATTCATACATTTTCCTTCTTTAAATTACTAACCCTCAACTATATGAATCATATGTTCCACACTTCTCTCAGTCTGGAAATAATGAAAGCTACACAGACTTTCATTTATAAAACCTATCTTTAATTTTACCATAATTTATCTAATTTTCTCAATTTAAAAGTGTATTTTTTGGATATTTACTATTATCTCAATTATGCATAGAGCATGCTTAAACACGCAGTATCATCATAATTCATTTATGATTCACCTTAATAAATTGCATATTATATGAGTTTTTATACATTTAATTGAGAATATAAAGAATACTAGATTTCATTACAAAATTACTCATCGTCTAAAATATTCATAAATTATTCCTTATATACAGTTTTATTGATGATTTTATTAATCATTAAACTATAATTTTTAGACTATTTTATTTTATAGATATAGCTTTAATAAACTATTTTTATTTTCGTACTAAAAAGAGCCCCCCTCATTTGAGGAAGGCTCTTTCTAGTTTTACATATCCATTCACAGGATATACATAGTTCTAACTATATGTACAATATGATTATGCTTTATTTGCCAACAATTGGTTAACTGCTGCTTTCAACGCATCAATTTCAGATTGTTGTTGTTCAAGCTTGGATTTGTACTCTTCATTTTGGGAACGCAAGTGACTTACTTCATCTTGCATTACGTAGATAGAGCTGATAGGACCCGCTTTATAACGTTCTGGAATCGCATCTTTTCTATCACGGCTACCACCAAATTTATGAGTTACACCAGCATTAATCATGTTATGGCTAGAACCAAGTGTAACACCAATATTGAACATAGTATCTTCAGTTTTGTAATGGGCAAGACCGATTGCACCAGCTGTTTCACCACGGTAGTTACCAATACCAGCCATGATTTGTGTTGGTTCCAATGGATCGTATTGGATTGGTTTCAACGCTGCCATTGCTGCCGCATGTGCACCAACACGTTGTGTTTCAACACCTACATTGTTAATAGCTTGTTGTAAACCAGCTTTAGTTTCTTTCAATTGGCTAACGTTTACTGCATCTGTGTCAGCTGTACCAGGTGCTACACCATGAATTTGGTTGCCACCATTGTTCAAGCCATCTACAGTAAGGGATACAGGACTAGCTGCAGAGTTTGCAGGATTAATAGTCATGCCTGCACCATTAACTGTTGTAGCGTTACCAGCTGCATCTTTTACAGTTGTACCAGCAGGAGTAATCTTAGTGGATGGACCATTTTCATCACCTACAGTTACACTGTTAAGACCTTTCACGTCTTTAGCTAGGCTATATGTGAAAGTAGTACCGTCTTGTTTAACCTCAAGATTATCACCAGCTTGGAATTTAACAGTATCGCCACCTTGTACTTTTTCTACAGTACCGCCAGCTGCAGTTACATTCCATGCAGAAAGATCTTTAACTTGTTGTTTACCAGCATCTGTTAAGTTGCTCAAATCTTGGTTTGCTGCATTATCGATTTTTGCTTTAGTTGCATCATCGATCTTAACAGTTACGTCTTCACCATTAGCAACAGTTGTCAAACCGTTTTCGCCTTTAATATTGAATTTCACATCGCCTGTGCTCAAGGATTTTTCATCAGTAGAACCTGTGTTACCACCTAAAGAAATCTTACGACCGATTGCTTCTGTGTTTTTATCAAGTTGAGCTTTGTTTGCTGCACTATTTGCTTTATTTGTTG
>OGIQ01000266.1_pt1 | contig 20747 bp, 19 predicted proteins | sample 1571811 | NCBI WGS metagenome assembly OGIQ01 (sample SAMEA2582103, study PRJEB24529) | metagenome | biome: Human gut stool | place: China | collected 2011
TGCTCATTATGATGATGAAGCATATGATGAAGATAGGGCAGAAGTATTAAAGCAAATAAAAGAAGCTGGTGTAGAACAGTTGATGAATATAGCTTGCTCAAAGAAGAGTATAGAAACTACAAATAATTTAACATTAGAATACGATTTTATATATGGAGCATTAGGCATTCATCCTAGCGATGCAGATGATTATAATGAAGAAGTTAGAGCAGATATTATTTCAAAAGTTAAATCAAATAAAAAAATATTAGCCATTGGAGAAATTGGTTTAGATTATTATTGGGATGAAAATCCTGATAGAGAAGTTCAAAAATTCGTCTTTAGAGAACAAATGAGGTTGGCAGAAGAATTAAATCTTCCAGTGGTTATTCATGATAGGGATGCACATGCAGACACCTTGGAAATTATGAAGAGTTTTCCTAATGTTAAAGGAGTAGTTCATTGTTTTTCAGGTAGTGTTGAATTTGCCAGAGAGTGTGTAAAGATTGGTTATTATATTGGCATTACTGGTGTTGTTACTTTTAAAAATGCTAGAAAGATATGTGAAGTAGTGGAAGCTATACCATTAGAAAGATTATTGGTTGAAACTGACTGTCCTTATATGGCTCCTACACCTTATAGAGGAAAAAGAAATAAATCAGACTATATTGAACATATAATAGAACAAATTTCCCAAATAAAGGGAATTGACCCGAAAGAAGTGAATATGGCTGTAAATAGTAATTTTAGTAATTTGATTAGGAATACTAAATAAAGTAAAATAGAAGAGTATATTACAAAAAATCCCAATTTTGGTTTACTGTATTTACTTATAAACTGTGTACAAACTATTATTTTTATTATTAATATTTTTTATGACGCAGTGTGGTTCATTAACAGTTTATTAAGCGGTAAGATGCTGAATTTGACAAAAAGTTAGGTTCTATAATATAATTCAAAAGACGCTCTTGCCAAAGGAGGTTGAAAAAGATGATGGAAAAATGTAAGGAATACCTTAAAAACAATTTTTCTAATGGTCCTAAGGCAAAAAAAATATTAGCAATTGCTACACCACTTTTCGTTATAAGTGTTATGTCAATATGTGTAGTAGCTAATGCAAGAAAAACTGTAACAATAAACGTAGATGGAAATGAACAAATATTTGTCACATATAAAAGGACTATTAAAGATGCTCTAAAGCAAGTAGGGATTGAGTTAGGCTCTAAGGATAAGGTTGAACCAGCTTTAGAAAAGAAATTAGTTAAAGATGAAGTAATAGAAGTAAGAAAAGCAGTTAATGTGGAAATAGTATCAAAGGATAAGACAATATCAATAATGACAGCAGAGCCAACTATTGGTGCTATGCTTGAAGCTGAAAGTGAGAAACTTAAAGCGGAAAATATTAAATTTGATAAGTATGAGGATGAAGTTAATCCAAGCCTTGATACAAAAATTAAGGATAACCTTTCAATTCAATTGGTAGATGTAGAAGTATTAAATGAGGTATCAACTGATACTATTGCATATGATACTTTAACAGAAAATGATAATACTATGGAAGTTAATACTACAAAGGTAAAACAATCAGGTGAAGAAGGTCAAGTAGAAGTCACTTATAAAGTTACAAAAAAGAATGGCAAAGAGGTTTCAAGAGAACAAATAAGTTCTAAGGTATTAAAGGAAGCAGTTACTGAAATTGTATTACAGGGAACAGCTAAAGTATATGCAAGTAGAAGTGGAGAAACAGGAACATATAAAGATGTTTTATACTGTCAAGCTACAGCATATACAGGTGGAGGTTTGACAGCAACAGGTTCGGTGCCAACATATAATCCAAGTGGGTTAAGTACAATTTCAGTAGATCCAAGTGTAATACCTTTAGCAGCTTTACGCTATGTTGATGGCTATGGAAAAGCTATAGCATCAGATACTGGTGGAGCTATTCAAGGTAACATTATAGATGTATATGTTAACTCAAATAGTGATGCTATTAGCTGGGGAAGACAATATAACGTACCAGTTTATATTGTAGCTTATCCTGGAGAGTGGTAGGAAAAAGATGGTTAAAAAACCATCTTTTTTTAGTTGAGGCGAACATGTACTTTTTTTAAAAGGGTTTGACATAATTGATATATAGGGATAAATTAATAGAAGAGATATAAGGAGAAAAGGGGAATTACGCTTTGATTAAAGAAGTTATTGTAGTGGAAGGAAGAGATGATATAACAGCTGTAAAACAAGCTGTAGATGCAGAGCTTATTGCTGTAGGTGGTTTTGGAATTAATGCAAAAGTCATTGAAAGAATTAAGGAAGCTCAAAAGAGAAAAGGTGTTATAGTCTTAACAGATCCTGATTTTGCAGGAGAGAAAATAAGAAGCATAATATCTAAACGTGTAAAAGGTATAAAACATGCTTATATAGCACAAGAAGATGGAATTAAAGGTGATGATATAGGTGTTGAAAATGCATCACCAGAAGTAATTAGGGAAGCTCTAGAAAGAGCAAAGGTATCAGAGGAAGATAAAGAGCCTATATTTGATGCGCAAGATATGTTTTACTTTAAATTAAATGGAGATGCTCGTTCTAAAGAAAGAAGAATGAAATTAGGTAAGGAACTAGGTTTAGGTTATGGTAATGCTAACCAAATGCTTTCAAGATTAAATAATTATGGCGTTACTAAAGAAGAATTCATTAAAGCCATAAATAAAGTAGAAAAACAAATTGAAGAGGGAAAATAATATGGACATAAAGAACATAAAGACAGCAGAACTGGTAAAAAAATATAATTTTAAGTTTTCAAAAAGTTTAGGTCAAAACTTTTTAATTGATGATTCAGTTCCAAGAGATATAGTTAGTGGTGCTGAAGTATGCAAAGATGATTTAGTTATTGAAATAGGTCCAGGAGTTGGAACATTAACAGCACAATTATTAAATACAGCTAAAAGAGTTGTTGCTATAGAGTTAGATAATGATTTAATTCCTATACTAAGTCAAGAGTTAGGAGATAATCAAAACTTTACATTAATACATAATGATGCTTTAAAAGTTGATTTCAATGAAATAATAGGGGATGAGCAAAGTGTTAAGCTAGTTGCTAACCTTCCTTACTATGTAACAACTCCAATTATTGTAAAACTGCTTAAGGAAAAATATAACTTTAAGTCATTAACTATAATGATTCAAAAGGAAGTAGCAGAAAGAATGGCAGCAGAACCGGGTAATAAGGATTATGGTGCATTATCTTTACTAGTTCAATATTATTGCAATACTGAAATAGTAAGAAAAGTACCTCCAGCTTGCTTCATACCAAGACCAAAGGTTGATTCTATCGTAATAAGATTAGAAAAGCTAGATAATCCAAGAGTAGAAGTACAAAATGAAAAATTATTCTTTGATATTATTAGAAATGCGTTTAATATGAGAAGAAAGACATTATGGAATGGTGTTAAAAATATAGGACTTCCTAAAGAAAAGTTGGAAGAAGCATTTAGTGAAGCAAATGTTGACCCTAAGAGAAGAGGAGAAACTTTATCTATAGAGGAATTTGCAGCATTAGCAGATGCTATATATAGCAGAATGAAATAAAAATAATAGGCTATGACGATACTTTGTCATAGCCTATTATTTTTATTAGTTAAATAGTGCATATCATTTCACTAATGCACTTAGTTAAGTCGCCATAAATTAGCGAAGTGACTTAATTAATTATCATAGCTTTAATTTTCATGTATTGAGAACATATCTGTTTATAGTAAGCATATAATATAGGGAATTATTTTAACTTGGAGGTTTTAAGAGATGGCTAGTAATAGCAGGCTATATAGAAACTTCATTATTTTGCAGGAAGATGAACGTGGATATGCTAGTGCCAATGATAAATCACTGTCAGGGTATGCAAAGATTGAAGCAAAGGGAGATATATGTAAAATATCTTTTTATGCTCAAAACCTCAGAAAAGATGAAGATAAATACAATATGATGCTTATATGTGATAAGAAAGATAACAAGCAAATAGTAGATTTAGGTAAGTTAGATGTAAGCATTGCTGGAAAAGCAGATTATACTAAAGAATATAATGTTGATAACATTGCTGGAATAGAGCTTTCTTTAGATAAGATTTCTGGAGCAGCCATAGGTAAATATAAAGATGGTGTTCCAATTTTTATTATGTGTGGATTTTTAAATGGACAACAACCTTGTGAGGATTGGAAGAGTTATAAAGTAATAAAGGCTAAAAGTGATAAAGAACTAGAAAAGAAAATACATTATAAAGAACAAAAGAAGCATGATAAAAAAGAAAAGAAGGATAAATGTGAAGATAGGGAAGAAGTAGTTAATGAAGAAATAAACTCAATAAATGAAGGTTCACTAAAGGTTGAAGAAGAAAAGAGAGTTGAATCCGTTGAAGAAAAAGATAGAGAAGAAGAGTTTGCTGAAGAAAAGAGGGAAGAATCACTAGAAGAAGTGGAGGCTTCTAGGGAAGAGAAGACTGAAAAAGTTAAATTACAGGCAACTATAGAAGAAAATATTCAAACAGACCATCCAAAAGAAAATCTTAGAGGAAAGTTTGAGGATTATGAAGAGCTCATAGAAGAAAGTAAGGAATTTAATCCAAGAAATAGTAAGATAAGAGGAACTATCGGTGAGTATTTTGAATCCATTGCAGAAGGCTTTGAAGAAGATGAAGGCTATGATGAACTTAAATACTGTAAATGGTATAAGGTTCCTGTACATGATTTATATGAAATGTGTAATATGTCCAATTACAATAAATATACATTAGTTTATTATCCAATGCTTAACTATTATCCTTATATTAAGAAGTATAATTATTTTAAATTAGGATATAAATGTGATTTTAATGGAAATTTAAAATATATAATTTATGCTATTCCTGGAAAGAAAGATAAAGATGAACAGCCATATGATGGAAGAACAGGATTTGTCACATGGGTTGCTAAGGATTCAGATACAGACATAGGTTGCTGGCTAATGTTCTATGACTTTAAGAATTCTACAGTTGTAGTTCCTATGCAATAAAGTAGAATGATTGTACTTATATTAATTAGTGAGTTCATAAATAATAAGGTCATGTAAATATTTAAATTGCTAATGATAGCAGAAAGTATTATAATTTTTAATAATTGGGAGGGGGCTTATCGCCTCCTAATTATTTGAAAAAAAGTATTGGAAGGAGAGATGAAATGTTAAAAAGTATTAAGCTTAGCTGCTTGACTGTAGTATTAATAGGTATAATAACTACATTTTCAGGTTGTAGTGTAGTAGAAAATATAGAGAAGAAACTAGGATGGAAGACAGATTATTTTCAGTATTTAGATTCTGAAAATGTAGAACAAATAAGTATTCAAAGTATGAGAGATTTAGGATTTAAGTTTATTGTTACTGAAGGATCAGCAAAAAATACAATGTATAACTTACTTTCTAAGGCACAAAAAAGTACAGAAAAGTCAAACTTAGAGCCAGATTATATATTTGAATTTGATTTAGGTGATGAAGTTAAAAAATTCTATTATGTGGTAGGCAGTGAGAGTGGTAATTTCTATAATGATACGGATGTTTATACCGTTTCTAATAGAATAGATGAAGTTATAATACAGAATTTATCATTTATTAGAAAGCCTAAGGAATTTAATTATATTTATTATAAACCAATATTAGAAGTTTTAAAGAAGATTGAACCTTCATTAAAGGATAAGGATTATAAAATAGGTATAAATATAAAAAGTGATGCAGACTGTTTAAAATACATTTTTTCTAATGATTTAAAAGATTTTACTTCAGATGCAGAAAAGATAATTTCTAATGTAGAATTAGTTCAAACCACTACGGCAGGTTATGATGTAGTGATTACTGTAAAGAATAGGGGGTATGATACATTAGTTTATAAGACAGCTATAATAGTAAATAATAAACGAGAAAATACTGAAGAAACTTATTATGTAGTGGCACAGTATGAATATAAGAAATGGAATATTTCAATTAGTGAGCCAAATGTAAAACCATCAAATTGGTAATAATTTTTTAATACATATTTTTAGTGAATGAGTAAATAATATTATTATAAGTATGTAGAAAGGATGATTTATATGAAAGCTCATGTTGATAAAGATACATGTATAGGTTGTGGATTATGTCCATCTATATGTGAAGCTGTGTTTGTATTAGAGGATGATGGAAAAGCAGCTGCTTATGTTGATGAGGTGTCTTCAGAAGTAGAAGATGAGGCTAAAGAAGCTGAATCAAGCTGTCCAGTTAATGCAATAACAGTAGAATAAAAAAGATGCTTGATGCATCTTTTTTGCTTTATAAAGAAAATTTTATACTATTAAAAAAAGTCTTCAGATTTATGTAGAGGATGGTATTTTAAATTATTACAGTTATTTAAAGTAGATAAATTTATATTACTTCCTATAGGTAATAATGTAGGTAAGGAGTTTATTGGAACTGTGCTTACTGAATCATCTTCTAACAAAATGAAGGCCTCAGAATGGTTATAATCTAATATTAAACCTTTCATCACTACACCACCTTAATAATTTTACTTAGTATATGTAAAATAAAAAAAAATATACAAGTAAGGCTATTCTTACTTGTATATTTATAGATATAAATCTTTATAAACAATTTGAAATACTTTTAATGATTCTTCAATTCTTGGTTTTAATAAGTGTCTTCTATGCTGAAATTCCTTTTCGCCTAAATCAGTAAGGTAGTAAATTTTTTGGAACTTCTTCTTAGGATCATCCCACTTGCCGATTACCAATCCGTCCTTCTCAAGCTTTTTTAAAAGTGGATAAATTCCTCCAGTACTTGGAGCCCAAAGATTAGAAGTCCTTTTAGATATTTTATTGGAAATATCATTGCCATTGGAAGGGTTTAGATGAAGAATAAATAAAACATAGATTGGAAGTAGACCTTTGGTAAAAACCTGACCTACAGCTTCTTTTTCTTTTTGAACTTTTTTTAGTTCAGCCACCTTTGCTTTATATTCTTCATAGAGCTTTTTTTCTTCTGCTTTTATATCAATAATATTTTTAAAATCATCCATAATGTTTTACTCTACAAGTTTTACAGAAAGTCCTAATAACCCTGGACCACCATGTATTCCTAATGCTGGACTAAGAACATTTAGCTTTATATTTTCTACATTTGGAAGCTTTGCAAGTTGTTCCATAAACTTTGTTGCTTCTTCTTTACAAGCACATTCTAATACGGTAACTTCACATTTTCCTATAGCAAGTTTTTCTTTTAGAAGATCAGTCATTTTTGAAAGGGCTTGCTTTCTTCCTCTAGCTTTACAGATAGTATAGTATACTCCTGTTTCATCAGTAGTGATTATAGGTTTTAGGTTTAATAATTCACCAATTGTACCTGCAACTTTACCAATTCTACCACCCTTTTGTAAGTATTCTAAAGTATTAACAGTATAGAAACCAGTTATTCTTTCTCTGATTTTAGGTAGTGCTTCAACTATTTCTTCAAAGCTTTTACCGGCCTCAACAAGTTTAACTGCTTCTAAGACAACTTCTCCTTCAGGATAAGCAAGAATTTTAGTGTCATATACATATGATGTCAACTTTGGATGGTCTTCTAAGATTAATCTTAAGGAATTGCATGTTCCAGAAAGACCGCCTGAAATACATATGGCAATAACATGAGTATAGCCTTCAGATTCTAATTTATTAAGAATATCATCCATAGTCTGTGCACTTGGAAGTGAAGTTGTTGGAATTTCTTTATCTAAATTTAAGTATATTTCCTCTGGTGTAATGTCTAATTTATCTTGGTAATCTCCATGAGAGTAGATTATTCTAAGTGGTAATAAATTAATGTTTTTTTCTTTTATAACCTCTAATGGGATATCAGATGCACTATCAGTTATTATAGCAATTTTTTGCATTTTAATCCTCCTAAACGAAATTTATTAACTTTATTATATCACAAACGATATAGTTATCAATACTGATAATTATAAACATTATCAATACTGATATAGTTAGATTAATGTATGCAAGTAAAAATAAAGCATAATATCATATATTAAAATTTTTTTAGAAAATGAGAGGAAATTAAAGATAAGTAAATACAAATTATTTAATGGAATAATATGGGGGTATAATTGAGCTTTGAGATGAATAATATAAAGGGGTATAATTAAGAATAAACACAATATATAGTGGGAAGGAGACAGATGAATGCAATATGTAGTAAAAAGAGATGGAAGGGAAGTAGTGTTTAACAAAGATAAAATAAGTAATGCCATAGGAAAAGCTAGTAAGGAAGTTTCAAAAACATTAAGTGATAATGAAATTATCAATATAACGGAAAAAGTATGCGGAGAGATAGCTAAATCTGAAAAAGTAAACATAACTGTGGAAGAAATTCAAAATTTAATTGAAAAAACTTTAATAGATGAAGGCTATAATGAAATTCAAAGGGCGTATTCTATATATAGGATGGATAGAACACGAGTGAGGGATACAAAATCTGATTTAATGAAAGCTATTAATAGAATTGGCGTGGAAACTGATAGAGACAATGCTAATATAGGAAATAACTTTTCGTCAAAGCTTTTAAGAATAGCATCAGAATCAAATAAGTGGCATAATTTAGCCAATATGCCTAAGCATTTAGCAAAAGCTCATGAAAATGGTGAGCTTTATTTTCATGACTTGGATTCTTATAATTTAAGTATAAATTGTCTTCATATTCCTACTAAAGAGATTTTGGAAAATGGGTTTAATACAGGCTATGGAACTATAAATAAACCTAAAAGAATAGAAACAGCAGCAGAATTATCTTGTATTTTGTTGCAGTCAAGCCAGAATGACATGTTTGGAGGTCAAGCACACCCTGATTTTGATAATGATATGTCTATTTTTATTGATCCTACCAGACAGGAAATAAGAAGCGAGTTAGAAGCTCTTGGTATTGAAGAAGAAAGAATAGAAAATATTGTAGAAGAAAGATTAAAGATGAGAGTTCATCAAGCTATGCAGGGAATTGTATATAATTTAAATACCATGCATAGTCGTGCAGGTCAATAGTGGGCCGTCTAAAATCAAACACCATTGTAGATTTTAGAGTATAAATGAGGAAAATCGGTAAAGACTAAGTATTTGATACAGGAATTGGAGGAAAGGAAATGTGAGTCAGAAAAAACTATTAGAAGAGAGAATAATTGAACTATATAATCAAGGTTTAAGTTTGCAAAAAGTTGCAAATTTTGTTGGATATAAAAGTGCAAATTCAGTAAAAAATATATTGATAAAATATGGAATTCAAAGAAGAGGCACAGCAGGATTTAAAGAGGCTTTTAAAGAAAATTTTTTTGAAAATATTGATTCAGAGGAAAAAGCTTATTTTTTAGGATTTTTAATGGCTGATGGAAATGTTTATGTGAGGAAGCAATCGCAACCATGTATTAGATTAGAAATAAGCGTTAAGGATTTAGAAATATTAGAGAGATTTAAAATGGCAATTGAAAGTAAAAATTCAATCTGTTTTGATAAAAGAAATTGTTGTTCTTTAAAGGTTCATTCATGTAAGATGTTTAATGATTTAGGTAAGTTAGGTGTTATATCTAACAAAACTAAGCATGAAATAATTCCTAATATAAATCAAGATATGATGAGACATTTTATTCGAGGGTTCTTTGATGGAGATGGATGGTGCACTAATACAACATCACATGGTAAAAGAAAAGGATCAAGAAAATGTATTGGATTTGTATCTAACTATGAATTTTTAGATAATTTAAATATTATCTTAAATAGTGAAATTGGAACACGAATAAATAAAGTTGTAGAAAGAATTGGTTGTAGTATGTTACTGTATTCATCAAAGAAAGATGTTGAAAGCTTAAGAGAATATATGTATAACGATGCAACTATTTATTTAAAAAGAAAATACGATTCATGTTATAAAATATATGTTAATACCGAGAGGAATTGAATCACAATTCCTTGTAACGCATAGGAGTTGAGCGATATGATAGCAAAAATACTCCCAAGAGTCTTCGTTATCCTATGGTTGAAAGAAAAGGATAAAAATATATGCTAATCTGGATTAGAATAGACTAATAGTAATATAGTGATTATAAGAGGGATAGCTATATGATGAGGGAAACCTCCAGAGCGTAAGATAAAAAGCTTACGGGTAAGAACGAAAATGTCACAAGTCCCTTTTTCTTCTATAAATTTAGGGATACCTAAAGATAAAGATGCAGCAATGATATGTGAGATATTTTTACAAGAATATGAAAAAGGTTTAGGAAAAGGAGAACAGCCTATTTTTCCTAATATAATCTTTAGAGTAAAAGAAGGAGTAAATAGAGAACCAGAAGATGAGTATTATTATCTTTATAAATTAGCCTGCCAAGTAGCAGCAAAGAGAATGAACCCAACATTTATGAACATAGATGCTGATTTCAATAAGGAATACTACGATAAGGGATATATGCCAGCAACCATGGGATGCAGGACATATGTAATGAAAAATATTAATGGAGAGGCAGGATGCAAAGGTAGAGGAAATATAGCACCAGTGACTATTAACCTACCTAGAATAGGAATTGAAGCAAAAGGTGATATAGATAAATTTTTTGAAATATTAAAAAGTAGATTAGTATTAGCAAAAGAATCATTACTTCATAGATATGGTATTCTTAAAAAGTTAAGAGTAAAGGATCTTCCTTTTGTAGCTGGTCAAAAGCTGATGAAGGGAGCGGAAAATCTAGAAGAAGAAGATTCAATTGAACCTATTTTAAGACAAGGCACATGGGGCATTGGATTCATAGGGTTAGCAGAAGCACTTACAGCTTTAATAGGAAAGCATCATGGTGAAAATGATGAAGCTAGAGAGCTTGGTGTGAGAATTGTTACCTTTATAAGACAATATACTGATAAATTTTCACAGGAAACAAATCTTAATTGGAGTTGTTATGCCACACCAGCTGAAGGTTTAAGTGGCAAGTTTATTAAGAAGGATCAAAAAATGTTTGGCATCATTAAAGGAGTCACTGATAAAGAGTATTATACTAATAGTTATCATATTCCTGTAAAGTTTCCTATTTCAATAAAGAAAAAGATAGATATTGAAGCACCTTATCATAAGCTTTGCAATGCAGGTCATATTTCATATATTGAAGTAGATGATTCACCAACAGGAGAGCAGATTATGGATATCATTAATTATGCATATAAAAATACTAATATAAGTTATATAGGAATAAATTTTCATATAAGATACTGTAAGAATTGTGGAAGTAGTATAAATAGCAATGAAAAGAAATGTCCAAAATGTAATAGTATAGATATTCAAGGTATATCAAGAGTTACTGGATACTTAAGTTTAGATGAAAGATTTGGTCCAGGAAAGTTTGAAGAAAGAGCAGATAGATGTTCCCATACAGGCAGCAATATGAATAATTATGGTGTTATATAAATATATAAATAAAGGCATTAATTTTTAAAAGTCTTAAATTTAAGATTAATGAAAATTAGTGCCTTTAGTTTTATTTTAAAAAAGAAATATTACATTGAAGTTATAGTAATAAAATGGTAAAATTGGAATTAAAATAAAAGGGGGCTATAACATGGCAATTAAAGATCCTATAAATGATATACAAGTAAAGATAGTGGATACTACATTGCGTGATGGGGAACAGACAGCAGGTGTTGTATTTGCTAATGAGGAAAAAATTATCATTGCATCTATGTTAAGAGATTTAGGAGTAGATCAATTAGAAGTTGGTATTCCAACCATGGGTGGAGATGAAAAGGAAGCAATAAAATCAATAGTGAAAAGGAATAGAAATAGTAGCAATGCAAAGAGTATAATGGCGTGGAATAGAGCTGTTACTTCTGATATAGAGCAATCTATTGATTGTGATGTTGATGCAGTGGCTATTTCCATATCTGTTTCTGATATTCATATTAAGCATAAGCTTAGAACATCAAGGCAGTGGGTGCTTGAAAATATGATTAAATCAGTGGAATATGCTAAGAAAAACGGCTTGTATGTATCTGTTAATGGGGAAGATGCATCAAGAGCTGATAGAGAATTTTTAGTGGAATTTATTAATGCTGCAAAGAAAGCAGGTGCAGATAGGTTTAGATATTGCGATACTGTAGGTATTATGGAACCTTTTAAATTAAGGGATGAAATTTGGTATTTATATGATAAAACAAAATTTGATATTGAAATGCATACTCATAATGATTTTGGAATGGCTACTGCCAATGCTATAGCTGGTCTTATGGGTGGTGCTAATCATGTTGGAGTAACAGTAAATGGTCTTGGTGAAAGAGCTGGTAATGCTGCTTTAGAGGAAGTATTAATGGCTTTAATTTATGTTTATGGTTATAAGACAGATATTGATACTAGAAAATTTAAAGAAGTATCAGAGTATGTATCCAGGGCTTCTGGGCGATTTTTACCAAAATGGAAGGCCATAGTAGGAGAAAATACTTTTGTGCATGAATCAGGTATACATGCCGATGGAACTATTAAGAATCCAATGAATTATGAAGCTTATGATCCAGCGGTGGTAGGACTTGAAAGGCAAATTGTCATAGGAAAACATTCAGGAAAAGCAGCTATAGTAAATAAATTTAAAGAATATGATATAAAACTTTCAGATGCTGAAGCGAAAGATATACTTAGCTTGGTAAGAGCAACTACTGTTAGATTAAAAAGAAGTCTTTTTGATAAAGAGCTTGTAAGTCTTTATAAGCAATATAAAGAAAAGGAATAATAAATAATAGAGAGAATAGAAGGGAGGATATTATCATTGGGAAATAATTTGGTAGAAAAGATTTTAAGCAACCATATTGTTGAAGGTCAATTGAGAAAGGGTAGCTATATTGGTATTAAAATTGATGAAACTCTTACACAGGATTCAACAGGGACAATGGCATATCTGCAATTAGAAGCTATGGGGATAGATAAAGTTAAAACTAAAAGATCAGTGGCTTTTATAGATCATAATATGTTACAGCAAGGCTTTGAAAATGCAGATGATCATGAGTTTATAAAAACTGTAGCATCTAAGCATGGAGTATATTTTTCTAAACCGGGAAATGGAGTGTGTCATCAAGTATTTTTAGAAAGATTTGCAGTGCCAGGGGAAACATTAATTGGTTCAGATAGTCATACACCAACTGCTGGTGCGGTGGGGATGCTTGCTATGGGTGCAGGTGGTCTTGATGTTGCCTTAGCTATGGCAGGTGGAGCATATTATATAAATGTTCCTAAGGTATGTAAAGTAAATGTCATAGGTAATTTTAAACATATGGTTACAGGAAAAGATGTAATTTTAGAAGTTTTGAGAAGGCTTACTGTTAAAGGTGGAGTTTCTAGAATATTCGAATATGGAGGTGAAGGAATCAAAAACCTTTCAGTTCCACAAAGAGCAACCATAACTAATATGGGAGCAGAGCTTGGGGCAACCACATCAATATTTCCTAGTGATGAAAGGACTTTAGAGTTCTTTAAGGCTCAAGGGCGTCAACAGGATTGGTTTGAATTTAAAGCAGATGAAGATGCTGTTTATGATGAGGAGATAACAATTGATCTTAATACTTTAGAACCATTAGCTGCAATGCCTCATAGTCCTGATAATGTGAAAAAGGTAAATGAAATAGGAAAAATTAAGGTAGATCAAGTTGCCATAGGAAGTTGCACAAATTCTTCTTATGAAGATTTAATGAAGGTAGCTAAGATATTAAAAGGAAAAAAGGTTCATCCAGATGTAAGTCTTGTAATAGCTCCAGGTTCAAGACAAGTAATGGAGATGATAGCAAGGAATGGAGCACTTGCTGATATAATAAGTTCAGGTGCAAGAATATTGGAAAATGGATGTGGACCTTGCATAGGAATGGGACAGGCACCTGGTACTAATGGTGTATCACTTAGAACTTTTAATAGGAATTTCTATGGAAGAAGTGGAACATTATCAGCAAAAGTTTATCTTGTAAGCCCTGAAACTGCTGCAGTTTCTGCAATTAAAGGTGTACTTACAGATCCAAGAGAGTTAAAGATAGATTTATCTGTTAATATGCCAGAAAGGTTTATTATTGATGATTCAATGATACTTAAGCCGGCTGAAGATGGTACTAAGGTAGAAGTAAAGAGAGGGCCTAATATTAAACCTTTTCCTATAAATAAGGAGTTAGGAGAAAAAATAGAGGGAAAGATATTAATAAAGGTAGAAGATAATATTACTACAGATCATATTATGCCTTCAAATTCAAAACTTTTACCATTTAGATCTAATATTCCATATTTATCTCAATTTTGTTTTAATACAGTTGATACTGAGTTTCCAAAGAGAGCTAAGAGTTTAGGCGGAGGACTTATCATTGCAGGAGAAAACTATGGTCAAGGCTCTAGTAGGGAACATGCTGCATTAGCACCACTTTATCTAGGAGTAAGAGGTGTTATTGCCAAATCCTTTGCTAGAATTCATAAGGCTAATTTAATTAATAATGGAATAGTTCCACTAGAGTTTAAGAATGAAGCTGATTATAATAAAGTGGATTTATTAGATGAATTGGTTATAGATGATATTAAAGAAGCTTTAACTAAGGGAAGTGTTAAAGTTAAAAATATAAGTAAGAATAGTGAATTTGAAGTATTAATAGATTTAACAGAAAAGGAAATCCAGGTAATAAAAGCTGGTGGTAGATTAAATTACGTTAAAAGCTTAAGTTAATTATAATTTTTTATAGTTATTTAAAGGATAAGGAAGCGGAAGTATGTCAAAGAAAATAAGGCTAGCAGGAATTGCATATGAATCTTTAGTTAATGGACCAGGAATGAGAAGGGTATATTTTTCTCAAGGATGTAGACATAATTGTGAAGGATGTTTTAATCCAGATACTCATGATTTTAATGGAGGAGAAGAGCTAGATATGGATGAACTTATAGAAGATGCATTAGATAATCCTTTACTTAAAGGAATAACCTTTAGTGGAGGAGATCCTCTTGAAAGAGCTGAAGAATTTGCTTATATGGCAAAAGCTTTTAAGAAGGCTGGCCTTAATATTTGGTGCTATACAGGATATACTTTTGAGGATGTATTAGAAAAGATGAAAAAAGATAATAATATAAAAGATTTAATTGAAAATATAGATGTATTAGTGGATGGACGTTTTGAAAAAGATAAAAAGGTTGATGGTTTAAAGTTTAAAGGTTCCAGCAATCAAAGATTAATCGATGTTAAGAAAAGCTTAAAAAGTAATTGTATAATTGTTTTAGAATAAGGAATAAAGAACCGTACCATAAATAAATGAGGTTTTTACTAAAATTGTAAAACTAAATAGAAGAGAGAAATTATTTAAGTATAATACCCACCATAAAAACTAGATAATATAGAAAGGTATTGTCTAGTTTTTGTTAAAGTTAATGTATGATATAATTAAAGGAAATATTATGTGGAAATGGTGGGAAAAAATGAATATAATAGAGGAAAAATTTAATTTAAGAGATTATGGATATACGATTATTTCTAGATTCGAAGAAATTTTAAGAAATTATGTACATAAAGTTATAAAGTATAATTATAGTGATTTGTTAGAAGCAATACCTAAAGGAGTTTTAAAGTGTGCAGCTGATAGAAGTAATGATGATTTAGTGTTAGAAAGTATTTTAGAAAATATAGATTTCATACATTTAAAAGAAATAATAACTTATAATAATAATTATAAATTATTTTTTAATGTTGATGTTTTAAAACAAAAAGAATTTATAATTTTGATGGAAAGTTTATATGAGACGAGATGTAAAATAGCCCATATAAGAGGTTTATTTACTCAATTAGAATTAACATCTTTAATTGAAGAAAGTAAAAAAATAATTTTTAATATAGATTATGATTGTAAGGAATACATTAATTTTTTACAAGTTCTACAAAGTAATCCGGATAAATTAATTAAAAGGATACCAATAGATTTTATTAAGAATGAGGAAAAAAAGTATAGTATTCCTAATAATATTCCAATGGCAGATTATGAGTATGAAGGTGGATTTGTAGGAAGAAAAGATGATATAAATAAAATCACAAAAATGCTGATAGATGGAAATCATAGAGTTATAACTATTTCTGGTGCAGGTGGAGTTGGGAAATCTGCTTTAATTTTGAAAATAGTGAATGAAATATTAGATAACAATATAATTGAATTTGATAGTGTTATATGGGTAAGTGCTAAAGAAAATAAATTAACATATCTTGGTGTTGAAGATATTGAGCCTACAATAAAAAATTATGATGAATTATGTATATAGATATAAATAAAAAAGAAGAGGATATAAGGACTTTATTAGATTGTTGTAATAGAATACTTATAGTAATTGATAATTTAGAAACTATAACAGATGAAAGAATTATTAATTTTATTCTAGATTCACATGCTAATACGTCTATATTAATTACGAGTAGAAAAGGATTAGGACAAGTTGAAAGAAGATATGATTTAAAAGAGTTGAATGAAAAAGAAGCAATAAGATTATTTAGGATAGTATCACAAGAAAAGAGACTAGAATCTTTGAGAAATTTAGAGGATAGTATAATAAAAAAATATGTTAACAAAGTTTACTGTTATCCATTGGCTATAAAGTGGGTTTTAGGACAAGTTGCAATAGGAAAAGATATTAATGAAATCATTGACTCAATAAAAGAGAGTACTAGTGACATATCAAGATTTTGTTTTGAACAAATATATAATCAACTTACTGATGAAGCAAAGTTGATTCTATGTACATTAAGTTTTTTTGAAGATTCAGTTACTAAAGGTGTAGTTAAATATATTACTAATCTAGATTCTATTTTATTTGAGGATTCTGTTAGTGATTTAGTGTTAGTATCATTAATAATTCCAGAACAAAGAGTGAATACTGAAAATAAAGAAATTAATACTGTATATTCTTTATTACCATTAACAAGAGGATATGTAAAGGCTCAATTAGATTGTGATACAAAGTTAAAAAGAACAATACAAGATAGAATAATTACAGTTGAATCGACTATGGAGGAGGCTAACAGAGCAAAGAAACAGTATAGATTTAGTTTATCAAACTTAGGTGCTAATAGTGAAGAGGAAAAAGTCGCTGCAATGATAGCTCAAACTGCTTATCAAAAGTATCAATCTGGAAATTACTTAGAAGCAGTTGATGATTTTAAAAAAGCTGTAAATATAGCGCCTAGATTTTCATCTATTTATAGAAATTGGGCCATTGTAGAGTCAAGTGAGGAACATTGGATTGAGGCCGATGATTTAATGAGGAAAGCCGCTAATTTAAATCCAGATGATACTCAAATATGGCTAGTTTGGGGGGATATAAAGAGAAAAAATGATAGAATAAAAGAAGCATATAATTATTATCATAAAGCATATCAGATTTCACCAACGGATAATGTAGTATTAAATTCATTAGGACAATCATTAAGTAGACTAGGAGAATATGAATTAGCAAACCAATACTTGGAAAAAGCTTTGGTTTCGGGAGAGGAGTCCATGCAGAATAGACATAAAATAATTAATAAAACTTGTATAGCTGAGAATTTAAAGAAGTGGGCTGAGAGTTGTTCTAAGGATAGAAATATAGAGGAAGCTGAGAAAAAGTTAAAAAGTGCATTAGAAAATATGAAGTGCGTAATTGAATTAGATAATAATGATAGTAGAAGTTCTATTCTATATAAACAAATACTTATTGATTTAGCATTTTTATATAAAAAGCAACTGAATAATAGTTTAGCTCTAAAATATTTTCAAATGATACTTGATATGAATGCAAAAAAATACAAAGAATTTGAATTGGTTTTGAGAGCAACTTTAGAAATGATAGATATATATATAAAGATAAATGAACTTGATAATGCTAAGAGATTGATGAATAAAGAGTTAGAAAGGATAAGTAAATTCATTAAAAAACCTAACTTAATAGAAAAATATGAGTATTTATATTCTATATTAAATGAAAATGATCAAAGAATAGTAGGAAGAATTATTAATTGGAATATAGGTAGAAAATTTGGTATAATTGAAAATTTAAATTGTAATGGAGAAACATTTCTTGCACATATATCAGACTTTAAAAGTTTTATCAATCCAATAGAAGAGGAAATAATAGGAAGAGAGGTGACGTTTATTCCAGAAAGAAATGATAAAAAACTGGCAAAAAAAATTATAATGAAGTAGGACAAATAATAAAGTCTTATTATTTAATATATTAATATCTGCAATACTATTTATACTAATTTTTCTTATCTTAAATAAAGCCTGGCTCTCAATGACAATTCATGGTGGAATATTTTATATTCTATCTTGCGTAGAATATTTTAAATATAAAACTAGCGGAAGTCACTTAGTTATTAGTGACTTAATAATGACAAAAAATCTAAGTGATGTTGGAAAATTTGCATCATTAAAAATTACTTATCCTTTAGTGCTTAATTTAGTAATTTTAATGCTATATATAGTTTTTACCTATAAAAATAATTTAATTCTAGATTTTTCACTAAAAAAGCGTATTTACATTTGTGCTAGTATAAGTGCAATGTTAACTATAGCATTAACAACTTCCATCTCAGCAAAAGTATTTTCAGCATTTGAAATAGAAACTAATGTTGCTACTAATATATTAGAAAGTAACGAACAGTTTAGTGATATAGGATTTTTGCCGTATTTAGCAAAGACTACCTCTGAAAATTTAATGGATATTGTAAATCCACCTGAGAATTATAGTTATGATTCTATAAACGAATTATTTTCTTCTGAAAATAAAGATTCAGATGATAGTAAAACTACAAATTCAGATAATATAACATCTGATGAAAATATAATCTCGCATATAATTCCTATAAAACATGTTATTGCAATCATCAAAGCCATTAATATCCAGTAAACAAACATTACCTGCATACCTGTTACCTGACCTGCCGGCAATACATCCATATTCATTAATTTATAACTTGAATAACTGTTCCAGTTAAAAAATACATCAAACTTAGTTGCTGCATATGCAATTGCAGCCAGTTCATATATTAACGACAGCACTGCCGAATACACTATCGTACAGATACTCTGCCACAGATATATTCCTGCCCTCGAACTGTATTTCAGAATTATCATTGGATCTCTGTCGCATTTCATCATTCTCTGATTGCATACAGCTGCTATAATCATCATCAGTGGAAACACATAGTTCTGTGACATACAGGTCAATACATCTAATACACACGGTGTTCCCGACGCATTTCTTTGTAAAGACCTTAAGAAAATTGTAAGCAGAACTTCCTGTGAAATAACTGCTCCTGCAAGCCAGAACAGCATTTCTGTATTAACATATCTTCTTTTTAATTCATTCCACATATTATTTACCCATTCTCACATACTTACCCGGAGTTACTGAGAAATATAACTGCCATTCTTCTTTATTCAGCTTATCAGCATTTATGCTGTGAGGAAATGATATGCTGTGGATAAGGAAAGGTATATCTACAGTAATGCTTGTCCCCTGCTCAAACTTAGAAAAATTAACCTCTTTGTTAATATCTCTTATATAATCATTAGATATTCCCTGCGAGAAAGCTCCCGATGCCAGTCTGATATCTGCATAAGGAAATCCTTTCATCTCTCCCGTTATATCTAAAGTACATTCAGCAACCATCACATATAAATCATCCTGCTCATCACTTATGTCTTTTCTTTTATCAATTCCATACTCATTCAAAAAATCTTCAATTGACATAACCTTATAACTGCTGACAGATGCCGAATATCCATTCAATTCAACCGGTTCATTAAGCTCATATTCAGTTACACTTCCCTGTGGATACATCTTATTGACTTTAACTATATAGAACGCTGCCACTCCCGCCAATATACATACTAACGCTATTATTAATATTTTCTTCTTCATATCAGATTGCATCCTTTCTTCTGCTTCGTACAAAATACGATACTGTTATCAGCACTATTAACATCACCATATCAATTATCATAAATTTCAGTTCAGAATAACGCAGTTTGGATGCTGTCAGGTATTCCATAGGGCCATCTCTTCCAATAGATGAACAAACAATATAATAAAAGAAATATATCATGAATGGTGTAAGCGCGACCATAAATCTGTTATTTACAAGGTCTGCAAACATGTATGCAATACAGTTAATTAGTCCAAATCCCACAAATGCAAATAAAAATACTATAACAGCCATTGCAAACGGTGCTTTAAAAAATAAATCTCCAAAAACTGACAGTTTCGAGAAATTAAACTGTGAACTGACCGATTCTGGCTTAAAAGCTGGCAAAATCATAGCTGTCACAACAAATGATATAACAAGCGGAAAGCTTGCCACAAAACCACCTACTATAAACTGGGCAAAAAGCTTCGCTTTGTAATACTTCTTTTTATCAATTCTTGTAAATATATTATTAACATAGTGCTTTTTCACATCCATCAATATGCTTATAGAATATGGCAATGCTGTCAGCAGCGGCATAATAAAGTAATAAAGAAATACATATGAACCTGGTCTTACCCCCATCCACTTCATATACAATCCCGGAAGCTGTATACCGCTGTATTTTCCCATCTCAAGCAGTTTATCTAATGTTTTTCTTGCTGGAATAATCTCGTTCCATATATTAAACCCTACGATAATTAACCCTATTGCTACTGATACAATAAGCATCTTATTCTTAAATGCTCTTTCCAATTCTATTTTAATTAATTTATTCATT
>OGIQ01000276.1_pt1 | contig 19871 bp, 9 predicted proteins | sample 1571811 | NCBI WGS metagenome assembly OGIQ01 (sample SAMEA2582103, study PRJEB24529) | metagenome | biome: Human gut stool | place: China | collected 2011
CTGCTAAATCCTTAACTTGTTGCTTACCGTCAGGAGTCAAATTGCTCAAGTCTCGATCAGCTGCATTGTCAACTTTACCTTTAGTTGCATCATCGAGTTTAACAGTCACATCGTCGCCATTAGCAACCGTAGTAAGGCCATTTTCACCTTTTACGTTAAATTTCACATCACCAGTGCTCAAGGATTTTTCATCGGTAGAACCAGAGTTACCACCTAAAGAAATCTTACGAGCGATAGCGGTAGTATTTTGAGCAATATTAGCTTTATTTGTTGCAATATCACCTACATTTTTATCAATTGCAGTTTTATTGTCAGTAATTTTTTGCTTGTTCGCAGCAATATTGTCCTTATTGGTAGCAATATCTGTTTTGTTTGTAGCAATGTCACCAATATTTTTATCTATTGCAGTTTTATTGTCGGCTATTTTTTGTTTATTCGTCGCAATGTTGTCTTTATTAGTTGCAATGTCAGCCTTGTTTGTTGCAATATCACCTGCATTTTTAGCGATTGCAGTTTTATTTGTATCAATAGCAGTTTTGTTAGCTTCAGCTTTATCGTCAACTTTTTTCAATTGAGATACATTAACAGCATCTTTATCAACGATACCATCTGCTACATTCGTAACTTTCAAATTCCCAGCATTGATACCTTTGTTACCATCAATTTTTACAGTTTCATTACCGCCAGTATTATTGAAAGATGCACTATTTAATTTAGAAAGATCTTTTTTCAAGGCTACAGAGATTTTCTTATCATTTCTAGCAACCGTAACATTATCGTCACCAGAAAAATCTACTGTATTTCCTTTTTCAACGGCTACTGGTGTAGCTTCGCCATTAGCAGAAAGGTTCCAACCGTATTTATTTTGGTTGATTGCTTGATTAATTGCATTAGCTACGTTAGCAGAATCCGCCATACCAGTCGATGCTGTAGCGCTACCATTTGCTACTGTAATATCTTGCTTTTTACCAGAAACTGTAATTTTCTTACCATTAGCTGTAGTTGTAATGTATGTATTATCACCATTTACAGCTAATTTACTATTAGCAAGATTCACATCACCTGAACCAGTATCACCTGTAAAAGCTAGATTAACACTCTTTAGTTGTGCCACGTTTACTGCATCTGTATCAGCAGTACCTGCAGCAACATAATTAATTTGACGTGTTTGGTTTGTCGTACCAACAGCAACACCACCTAATTTAGATGTTAAGGCAGCACCACTTAAATCAGCATATGTATCTGTACGACTAGCATTAACATTATATCCCACTACACCTGAAGCAATATCAGCTGTAGATTTTGAGCCAACAGCTACACCATCTACTACTTTACCTCTAGCACCATCACCAACAGCTACAGAACGACTCGCAGATGCATCTGTCGCGGCATTTGGACCAATAGCAATAGAATTAGGTGCTGTAGCACCAGTATTATCTTTATTACCAGCATCAGTTGATTTTATAGATATGTATTTATAAGTAACTTGGTCTACGAGAGCACTAAGCTGAGAACCATTAATTGCATCTGTAGAAGTTGCACTTACTTCACCAGGAGCCACATGTTTTAATTGACGTTCATAACCTGCAGAACCAAAGGATACGATGTCACCTGGTAATGTTTTATCGCCACCAGCCCAAGAAGCAACAGTGCCATTCGGCAATGTATAGCTAGATTGTTTTGTACCACCTATATCAGTATTAGAACCGCCGCCAATAGCAATAGCATTATCGCGGTTCGCTCTAGCGCCTGTGCCAATAGCAATAGCATTTGTTACATCATCATTGGCTTGACCAGTAGCGCCAGTAGCAGTTCCTGCTAAACGATCCTTCGCATTTGCACCAGTACCAATTGCAATTCCTACATTACCAGACTGACCTTTCATACCTAATGTGATACCAGATTCGCCAGCCATCGCCGCTGTATATAGCGGATTTCTCATATCAAAGCCTGTTAAGCTTTGAACAGCACTACGCAAATCTCCAGTCTTATTCTCACCATTATTCGTAGTATAAACAACTTTTATACCATCAGCTTTAACTACATCATCGCCACCAATAACAATAGAAGAGTTACCTTGAGCTATTGTATTTCCCCCAATGGCGATTGCTTGCTCCCCAATTACTCTTGCACCTTCATTAGTCTGGTTACCGCCACCAATAGCGATCCCTTGTGGACTACCAGCCGCAACACTAGCGTTAGAGCCAATAACAACAGAATTTCCACCAGCAGCTGATGCATTATAACCGAAACCTACCGCTTTATCTCCCTTAACAGAAGCATTTTTCCCCAACCCTACTGATGAAACAGGCAAGCCAGCAGGCACATCATTTGACGCCATAGAAATGCTAGCACTAGACATTGCTAATGCAGCCAAGATGGCTGCTACAACAATTTTCTTTTTACCACTATTATTCTTAGCGAACTCAGATACTACTACGTAACAGTTTTTTGATTTGCTCCAAACCACTTTAAAAATCTTATTCATACTTTCTCCTATAAACTATATTAATATTAATGCTCCCTCGATGTTTTATCATATGGTAAGTCATACAAGAATTTTAAAATTTTCAATATTATAAGTATACCAAAACCTTTAATATACTATCAAGCTTTTTCATTTATTTTTCACAATTATAGGCATTACAAAAACAGCGTAGCAATGGGCTTTATAGTGATTCATGTCACAGATCTATATAAAATATGGGCTTATTTTATACCATACCGAAGAGATAAAATGAATATAAACTCATAATCAATTATTTAAATTTCGTTTATGAGATTATATGTACTAAAAAAACTTGTGTTTAACTAGATATTATGGACTTAGTTACATGTCATCACTATAGACATAATTAATTCATTAAATTTTTATAAAACTTTATGTGTCCTCCCTTAATCAGTGATTGAGTTACTACACCTTTCAAAAAAAATATGCTCAGATTATTATCGATTAAGTTAAGCCTCTTATAGATCACTATTATCTTGTTATACAGCATTTAACGTATCATGTATTGCTTTTAGATTATTATGCTTCAATTTTTATCAACATTTAATTGAGTTCATCTTATATTACATAATAAAAAGCTATCTCATAGAAATGACAATCTACGAGATAGCTTTATTACTAAATTGTATAATTAAATTAGGGAACAAACTAGCGTAATTTAAAAACATATAAACTTTGTTCGTGTGCTAATTGTATTCGCTTATATAAGCGTTTCATATAGGTACGATATATTTCTTGTGATTCTTCTACAGAAATAATATCAAAATGAATTCCATCCCCTACTGGCAACTGGCTTAACCTAGGTAAATCGGCGGTAATGACAGTACCAATCTTTGTATAGCCGCCCGTTGTTTGTCGGTCCGCCATGAGGATTATTGGATTTCCATCTGACGGAACTTGAATAGAGCCAAATACAGCACCATCAGAAATAATGTCTGCACTATCGATATGCTCTATAACAGGGCCATCTAAGCGGAAGCCCATGCGATCACATTGTACGGTCAATGTATATATTTTACTACCAAAGGTCTTAATCCCTTTCTCGGTAAAATACTTTGCTTGCTCTCCTAGTACTACACGCAAAGGTTCGTGACACTCACGACCACCTCGGTTATATAAAGCGGTATTGAATAATTTATGAGTTCCATAGAAGTCACACACATGCACTTTGTCTCTAGTAAATGTATTAATGCAAAATTGATCACCTGCTTGTAACGGTCTCCCCTCAATACCACCTATCTTAGCCTTTGTATGAGTCGATACGCTACCGTTAATAGCGGGAACATCAATACCACCTGAGAAGGCAATATACATGCGCACGCCACATTGGCTAAAGCCGCCAGAAATGATATCGCCTTCGTGACATATAAAAGGTATATATCGAGGCACTACTACATTATTAATCGTAGGGTGCATATCAGCGCCCGTGAAAGCAACGATACATGTACCTTGGACGGTTAACGTAGGTGGCAATACGGTGCACTCTAATGCACCGAAAGGAGTCGTATTACCTACAAGTGCTTGTCCTAAGAGATAGCTTTCACTATCCATAGGACCAGCCACAGGCATACCATATTGTTGAAAGCCAACGCGGCCAGAATCTTGAATCGTAGTGTACATCCCTGGCGCATCTACGCGGATTAAAGCAGCCTTAAACTCATTTATACCCACGCAACTCACCTACCTCTACTTCATACATAGACGGAATATAATTACTTCCTAATAGTTTAATTCGATGGAACTCATTCTCATTGATAGACACATAACGAACGTAGTCTCCGGCTTGCAATAGTGCAGCTTGTTTCTTAGACATGTCATACATAGTCACAGGTGTGCGTCCAATAATCTGCCAGCCTCCAGGAGAATCTGATGGATATGTACCAGTCTGTTCTCCTGCAATACCTACAGAGCCGGCAGGAATCAAAGTTCTTGGTGAAGACAACCGCGGCGTTGCAATGCGTGGATCCATGCCACCTAAATAGGTAAATCCAGGAATAAAGCCTAGCATATAAACTAAATAATCTGTACCACTATGAATGGATACAACCTCAGCTTCACTTATATGATTGTAAGAGGCTACAAAGCCTAAATCTGGACCAAACTCACCACCATATACGGTAGGTATTTCAACAATCATAACACGTTCAATTACGCTGTCTGTTACAGATTCTTGTAATATAGGATCAAGAATTCTACAAATGTCTGAATACGTATATACCATTGCATCATATTGAACAAGCAATGCACAGTATGTAGGAACTAGTTCAATAATTCCATCTAGCTGTAAGACTTTAATCTGCTCTATAACTTGTCGGATTTGTCGATTAATCTTTGGATCGATTACTTGACCAAAATCAATAGAGATAGCGCAATCCCCTACAGGTGAAATTGTAGGTTTCATATGTACCTCCTGCTATAACTAGAAAGGACCATCACATTCAAGCCGAACGTAATGGTGCTTTCACAGATAATTAATTAACCTAGTAACTTAGCAATGCCTTTTAAAGATGTAACACCAATATAAGATGTTACAAGCACTACAATCCAACCGGTATAATATAAAAGTTTATTGTGTTTGTATGCCCCTACGATTTCAGATTTATGAGTAGCAACGAGCATAACTGCCAACGTAACAGGCAGGATCAAACCATTTACAGAGCCCGCTAAAATCAATAGAGATACTGGTTTGCCAATAAAGATTAAGATACATGTAGAAATAAAGATAAATGCCATAATAGTCAATTTTTCATTTCGTTCTACAACCTTAAACAATGTTTTTAAGAAGGATACTGATGTGTAGGCAGCCCCTACTACAGAGGTCAATGCGGCACAGAAGAACACTATACCGAATAATTTATGACCGATTTCACCAGCGCCGAGAAGAAACGCAGAGCCTGCTGGGTCTTTAGAATCTAGCACAAAGCCCATGGATACTACACCTAAAACGGCTAAGAACAATAACACTCGAACTAATGCATCTACAGACATCCCCATAATTGCTGCACGACGTACATCTTTTAAATGCTCTTGACCTGTAATACCTGCATCAATGAGGCGGTGACCACCAGAAAATGTAATGTAACCACCTACAGTGCCCCCAATAAGTGTAATCGTTGCTAACCAAGGTACATGCTCTGGAATCACAGAATGAGACAAGGCTTCTCCTACTGGTGGATTCGTAGAGAATGCTACGTAGGCGATAAGAACAAGCATAACAGTACCGAGTACTTTAGCCGTATTATCTAAAACACCACCCATCTTCTTAGATGTAAATAGTAAGATACCTAAGATACCGCTAATAGCGGCCGCTGTTGTTGTGTCGATACCAAATATAATATTGAGGCCCATAGAAGCACCACCAATATTACCGATATTAAAGGCCAAGCCACCAAGGGAAATTAAAAATGCCACTATATAACCAAGGCCTGGCAATACCTTATTCGCAATATCTTGACCACGCATTTTGGATACACCAATAATCGTCCACACATTAAGCTGTGCAATAATAGAGAAAATAACGGATACAACGATAGCAAATGCAAAGTCTGCTTTCAACTCATTTGTAAATGCTGCCGTTTGTAACATAAAGCCAGGTCCAATGGAAGACGTGGCCATTAAGAAAGCTGCCCCTAATAGGACAGAGAAACTCGCTTTACCTGTAATTGGTTTCATAGGAACCTCCACATATAATAATTAATCTATGCCATACTTAGTGCTTAAAGCTCATACTTACATGTAATACTTACTTTTAATACTTATATTTGCATTTTCTGTTGGTATTAATTAAGCATTTATTTTAATGTATTTAATAGTTTTATCGGTGCTGAAAATTCGCCACCGTTACACCAGCTTTTGTGAGCCCCTCCCGAATATACCTTGTGAAAGCTATCGCTTCAGGGTTATCACCATGAACACATACGGAGTCGGCCACAATATCAATGGTCTTCCCCGTATTAGTAACAACCTTCCCCTTTGTAACCATCATGAGAACTCGGTCTAAAGCCTCTTGCGGGTCTTTGATGAAAGCACCTTCTTCTGTACGAGGGACCAATGTTCCCTTCTCTGTATAGCCACGATCGGCAAACACTTCCTGTATAACAGGAATACCTCGTCGCTGTGCCTCTTGAGCAATATAGCTACCACTCAATACCATGGCCGAGATATTAGGATTTACCGCTTGTAAACCATCTAAAATTGCATCGGCTAGTACAGGCGTAACACAGGCTGTATTGTAAAAAGCACCATGTAGTTTCATATGCTGTAAAGTAATGTCATAACTATCACAAAAAGCTTGAAGTGCACCTAGTTGGTACATCATATAGGCTTTTGCCTCAGCAGGATTTACTGCCATCGCACGACGACCAAATCCCATCAAATCTGGATAACCAGGATGCGCCCCTACGGCAACGCCTTTTTCTTTACATATGCGGACAGTCGCCTCCATAATAAGAGGATCTCCAGCGTGCCAACCACAAGCAATATTAGCACTTGTTACGTGATTTAATACTTCACTATCCATGCCTAATGTATAGTTACCAAAACTTTCGCCTAAATCACTATTTAAATCTACATAATGAGACATATACAATTACCTCTCCATCTTCATTTATTTTATAAATTCTATAGAATATCGAATTTAATGATACGATTATACTAAATAAATCGATGTGTTAGCAATGATTTTTATCATGTATACAAAATTCTTTTATAACCAAAAAACCACAAGATTTTAATCTTGTGGTTTGTATGTAAACTCAATTTTTTATCTGACTCTACTATATCCGTTCATAAGCTCATAAACCGTATTTTGTATATTGTCTGACTCTGTTATTTCAGAAACGGCACAAATAAAATCGGGATGTGCTTGCCAAACGATATCAGCAGCCGTTAATTTAGTGGTTGTATATGCTTCCTTGCTAAGAATCTCGCCATTAAGCTCAACTACAAAGTGTTTACCAGAACATCCTAATTCATCAAGAACCAAATGAAGTTGCTTACCTACAACATGCTTTGGCTCTCCATTAACAATCAAATCCATAATGACCTCCCATATGAAAAAGCTTATAAAATATCAATATATTCTTCTTGTAAAGCTTTATTCATACTGCGTACAGCACAAAACTTGCCACACATCGAACAGGTTTCACTATGATCTTCCTCCGGTGCTCTACTTTCACGAATAGAACGAGCCCGTTCAGGATCAAGGGCACAAGCATATTGTGTCTCCCAATCGAGGACTTGACGTGCCTTAGCCATAGTGTCATCTATATCTCTTGCATTAGAAATACCACGAGCAATATCTGCAGCATGCGCCGCTATTTTAAAAGCCATAATTCCATCTTTTACATCATCTGCATTTGGTAAGGCTAAATGTTCCGCTGGTGTAACATAGCACAAGAATGACGCTCCATGCATACCCGCTACAGCCCCACCAATGGCAGCTGTAATATGGTCATAACCAGGAGCAATATCTGTTACGAGCGGTCCCAACACATAGAATGGCGCTCCATCACACAAGGACTCTTGTATTTCCATATTCATTTGTATTTGATGTAAAGGTACATGCCCAGGTCCTTCAATCATAGCTTGTACACCATATTGTTTCGCTCGTTTTGCCAATTCACCAAGCCTTACAAGCTCTTCAATTTGGCATACATCAGTTGCATCCGCCAAGCAACCTGGACGACAAGCATCACCTAAAGACAAAGTAACATCATATTCTTTGCAAATCTTTAAGATTTCATCAAAGTATTCATAGAATGGATTTTCATGGCCTGTCATGCTCATCCATGCAAATACCAAACTCCCTCCGCGGCTAACAATATTAAGCATCCGTTTATGATTCTTAATTTGATCTATTGTTTTCCTCGTAATACCACTGTGGATAGTAATAAAATCTACACCATCTTGAGCGTGTAATCGGATAGTGTCCAAGAAATCTTGAGCCGTTAATTCACCCAAATCTTTTTGATGATGAATGACACTATCATAGATAGGCACCGTACCAATCATTACTGGCGATGTCTCGATTAATTTACGTCTGAAAATACGAGTGTCACCATGAGTGGAAAGGTCCATAATCGACTCTGCTCCAAGTCGAATAGCTCGATCAACCTTTTCAATCTCACTATCATAATCAGTAACGTCTTTCGATGTACCTAAATTAACATTGACTTTTGTTCTTAAACGCTTACCAATCCCCTCAGGCGAAATGCTAGTATGCTGCTTGTTACAAGGGATAACAACCTTCCCTGATGCCACTAAGGAGCGTAACACCTCTTCATCCATACGTTCTTTTTCCGCGACTACTTTCATTTCTTTCGTAACTACGCCAGCCACAGCCGATTCCAATTGTGTCATAAACATTTTTACATCCTCCTATATAAAAGACATATATAGTTAGGTATGCAAAAACGGGTATCGAACAAAATGATCGATACCCGTATTAAGTATTAGCGTGCTTCCTACGCGGGCATAATCCCGATCAGGTATAAAGGTCAGGTGCTCGCAGCCCTTTCTCAGCCTATATAATAGGCTCCCTTGCATACTCACTATATAATTATGCTTTTAATATTACTACTTTATTCAGATTTGTCAAATGATTATTCTGACACGTATACATCTGTTATTTATTTCTCAGCCTTATCTTGGTCTTTACTATCATCGGAATCTGCTTTTTCAGAGATTACAATATGCCCATCCTTAACATCTGCAAGCAAGTGTTTTACATCGATATTATCCAAGTAGAAATCTGTTACATTATCTCGGATTTCAGATTCCACAACACGGCGTAATGGACGAGCGCCCATAGTTTTGTCATACCCTTGTTCCATCAACAATTCTTTAGCTGCATCTGTTACATCAAGAGTGATGTCTTTTTTAGCTAAAGTTTTATTCACTTGATCAAGCATCAAATCTACAATTTTTTTCAAATCTTCTTTGCTCAATTGATTGAACTCGATAACTGCGTTGAAACGGTTCAAGAACTCTGGACGGAAGAATGGAGCGATGCGTTCCATTACATCTACTTTATTTTCATCATCATTGTCACTACCATAACCGAAACCTGCATTGGATGTAGCGATGATAACGGTATTTTTAAAGTTTACTGTGTTACCTTGACCATCTGTTAAGCGACCATCATCCAATACTTGAAGAAGTAATGTAATAACTTGAGGATCTGCTTTTTCGATTTCGTCGAATAATACGATGGAATAAGGATTACGACGTACGCGTTCAGTCAATGTGTTAGAGTTATCTTCGTAACCAACATAACCAGCTGTAGCACCAATTAATTTAGATACGGCTGTGCGATCACTGTATTCGGACATATCCAAACGAATGATTGCATCTTTGTTACCGAACATATCTAGAGCTAATTGTTTAGCTAATTCTGTCTTACCAACACCTGTAGGTCCTACGAATAAGAAGCTCCCAATTGGGCGGTTGCCTTCATCAAAGCCTGCGCGGTTACGACGAATTGCTTTAGATACAGCTTCTACTGCTTTATCTTGGCCGATTACATGAGCTTCCAAACGAGATTTCATGTCTTTCAAGCGCTCGATATCGGACGCCCCCATTTGAGATACAGGAATACCAGTCATTCTTTCAACGGCTTCTGCTACATCGTTTACTTGCGCTACCACCTTTTGATTTTCTGTATGGTTATCGAGCTCTGCTTGTAACTTTTGAATACGCATTTTTTCATTAATCGCAGATTCATAGTCTTCTTTTTGAGCATATTCCTCTTGTTTTGCTTTAGCATCAGCAATATCTGCTTCCAATGTTTTAATATCTGTTACAGGATGTTGAGATGCCAAATGAGCTGCTGTTACATCAATTAAATCAATAGCTTTATCTGGCAAGCTACGTTGTGGAATATACTGTACGGAATAATCTACAGCGGCTTTCAACACCGTATCTGGCAATTCAATGTTATGATGCGCTTCGTACAATGGACGAATGCCTTGTAAGATTTTGAAAGTATCTTCTGCAGATGGTGCATTGACCTTAACTTCATTGAAACGGCGAGCAAGAGCTGCGTTTTTCATGATTGTGTTACGGTATTCATCTTGTGTTGTAGCACCGATAACTGTCATTTCACCACGGGACAAAGCAGGCTTCAAGATATCTGCCAAGCCTTTAGATCCTTGACCATCACCTGTGGACCCAGCGCCCAAAATTTGGTGAATTTCATCGAAGAACAAGATAATATTGCCTGCGGCTTTTACCTCTTTAATAAGGTTTTGAATGTTTTCTTCGAAGGAACCACGATATTGAGTACCAGCTTCCAATCCGGAAATATCGATGGAAATGATTTCTTTATTTTTAATAGCTGCTGGAACGTCACCATTTACAATAGCTTGTGCCAAACCTTCTACTACTGCAGTTTTACCAACACCAGCATCACCTACAAGTACAGGATTATTTTTAGTACGACGTGCTAAGATTTCTGCTGTTTCTTGGATTTCTTTATTTCGACCAATTACAGGATCAAGTTTACCATCACGAGCTTGTTGAGTTAAGTTTGTCCCCAAACGAGCAAGGATGCCATCTTGTTTTATTTTACCTTGTTGCGCAGCTTGAGCAGCTTGCATTTCCTCATTAGATGGTAATCGACCAGTTTGACGATAAAACGCAAATTCTTCTGGAGTTACTTCGCGACCATTAATCTTATAACTACGTCGTTCTGTGGAATACCCCCCCATATTACCCATCAATTGATTAAACAAATCATTCATGCTAGAAAATTCATTACCAAAGTTGTTAAAGTTGTTGTTCATATATTTTACCCCCTCATGCATCATAGAGTTTAACTATTTGACTAATATTATTCTTACTGGGTTTATTTACCCTATGACATTATAATAACCCTTAAAAGTCAAAAAGTCAATAAGTCAAAAGATAAATTTTTAAAATATTTCTGACTTTATATTCTAACAACAAAAAAGTTTGTAATACAATGTAATCTTTTTACATTATATTACAAACTTAATCAATCCTACTAAATTTAATAATTATCTAATCGTTTCTTCTTAGAACGTTTCCGTTTTTTATGTTTAACTCGTATTTCGTCCCTAAGAATAGCATAACGTAATAAATTTCTTATAAAATTTTGCACATCTGTATTACCCCATTCTAACAATCTAGAATTATCTATTGTTCCAAGATTTACTTTATCATTTTGAATTAAGTCTGGTGCTTTCTCTTGTATATAATCAATAACAACTTTATGGCTCATAGATCCACCTCTACCAAAGGATAATGCTCCATTATGTGTAACTGTTATCATATTTGTAGCGGAATCATATTCACAAAATTTATCCATGTTTAATTGTAAAGAATGATGTCCTTTTTTCTTATTTGTTATGGATATATTCAATTGTGTATTATAATCCCCAATCATACTAAGCCCACAAATTATATCTTTTCCTTTATTATCTTTTGCGATGAACAAACGAGTCAACTCTTGATAGTTATAACCAGCACTATTACCAAATCGAGTCCGTTTTATACCAAAATCCTCTGATACGCCTATTCTCATCAAATCTTCAATACTAATAAAAGACTTAAGTAGAATTAAATTCAAAAAATTAAGTACAAATGATTTTATATCATTTGGAGTAAAATCACCTATATAATGCTCTTTTACAAATGCACGTTGAATATTTTTGGATTTGATATCAAGATAGCTATATGGTTTTACTTGCAATAATTTAGTATACTCTACTTTATTGTTTAAAAGCTCTATATATGAAGGGATACCATCAAGCTCTATTGCTAATCCATCATTATATTTATACATCATAATCTGGCGTCCATTAATTAACATACAGTAATTAGCACCTAGAATTTTCTGATACCTTTCTGACTGCTCACGTACTATATAACAGGACACATCCACTTCAGGCGCCTTACATTCAATCACTAAAAGCGCGTCTTTTTTCTTGTCATCCCGATAAACAACGATATCCGCTCTACCTCGTGCTCCTCGTTTAACATGAGCCATAGACTCTTCAACGCTAATCCTCTCAAGTGGCACTCCTAGGTCGCTCTGTAAAAAATGAATTGTTTTTTGCCGTACCACCTCTTCTGGTGTGCATTGGACAAATATATTTCGTATAGGATCAGCAAAGGATGTTCCTCCCGGTTTATATTTCTGTAATCTGATACTTTTAAATATCTTTTCTATATTCTCCACAATATAAATCCCCTTATAACAGCTGTTCGAAATTCATCATTTTTTCATTTTCAATATTATATCACACATAAATATTAGTTGTCTTATAAAGGGACACTACAGCTAAAACAAAAAAGGTTCCGTATTTCAGTTGAGGCTTATCGGCCATCAACTTCCTACGGAACCTTTTTCCTTGACGACATCGGATAACACTACAAGAATGTTACAGCGAAATCATCGTTTCAATTACTATATTTAGTTATTAACCTTTAGTTGCTAATAAACTATTAACCATAGCTTTTAACGATTCGATTTCAGCTTGTTGTTTATCCAATACTTCTTTCTGTCTGCTGTTCTCTTGTTTCAAAGAGGTCATTTCATCCTGCATCACATAAATGGAGCTGATTGGACCGCCTTTGTAGCGTTCTGGTACAGCTTTTTTAGCATCGCTGTTACCAAACTTGTGAGTATAGCCGGCATTGATCATATTATGACGTCCACCTACAGAAACACCCACGTTGAACATTGTATCTTCATTAGTATAATGAGCAAGACCTAATGCTGCTGCACTCTTACCACGATAGTTACCATATCCAGCCATCACTTGAGTTGGTTCTAATGGATCATATTGAATTGGTTTCAACGCTGACATAGCCGCCGCATGAGCGCCTACTCGTTGTGTTTCGGATTCAACATTAGCAATTGCATTAGCAAGCTGAGCATTAGATTTTTTCAATTGACCAAGGTTAACTGCATCTGTATCTGCTGTACCAGCTGCAACGCCCTTGATTTGATTGTTGCCATTATTCAAACCTTCAGTAGTTAAAGACACTGTACTAGCATTTGGATTTTGCGGATTAGCAGGTGTGATAGTCACGCCAGAGCCATTTACAACAGAAGTATTTCCTGCTGCATCTTTGCTCTTAATAGTGTCGCCTTTCATAACAGTGGATGCACCATTATCGTCCTTCACTTCTACACTGGACAAACCATTTAAATCTTTAGCTAATTGTACTTGCAACTTGCCGTCTTTTGCATTAACGCCGATATTGTTATCAGTCAATTTCGCTGCATCAGCACCACCAACGATTTCAAGTTTTTGATTCAATGTTTTATCGATAACAGTATTTCCGTTATCACCAGCGAAATGCAAGCCGTCGTTCATAGTCGCTACGGTTTCTTTTACAGGATTGCCGTTAGCGTCTTTCGTTTCATAAACAATACGATCTTTACCAGCACCAGTACCTGTCAAGCCGTCAGCACCTTTAGCCGCCGTAATAGATGCATTCGCACCGTCTTTACCACGTACGCCCATAGTACCGTCAGCACCGTTCAATACAACACCTGGTTTATCGTTTGCTACATCGCCTACGGATACACTTTCAAGACCTGTCATGTTTTTATTCAAGGAATACGTGAAAGTTGTACCTGTTTGGTTAATAGTGAGATTATCACCGGCACGGAATTCTACTTCCGTTTTATCTCCAACCTTAGTAGCTGTGTTATTGCCTGTCGCTTGACCTGTACCTGTAGCACTGCTCTTCGCCATCCAGCCGAAGTCCGCTACCTTATCTTCTACGGCCATCACACGAGTATCTACCGCTTGGATTTGGTCTTCTGTCGCTGCTTGACCGCTCACAGGAGCCTGTCCACGAGTCCATGTCTTATTGGATAAACCGTTCACAGTACCTTTGTTGTCCTTGTTAACAGTTACATCACCAGCTTTGAGGTCTTTACCTTCTACAGTACCTTCGGATGTAATATTGCCTTTAGTCTTGATGCTACCATCAGTTCCGTCAAGAACAATATTACCATTACCCAAGTCAACTTTATCAGCCAATTTGATATCGTAATTTGTATGACCGTCAGCAGGATCTACAGTTTCTTCTAGTACCAAATTCGGAGTTTCTGTATCTTTTTTATTAACAGATACTGTCGTTTTGGATGCCGCTGCCGCTTTTTTCACATCACCGATGTTTGCCGCATTCGTATCAACATCACCACCACTCGCTACATTGGAGATGACTTTGCCACCATTACTTAAGCCTTCATCAGTAAGAGAGATTTCATTCGCACCTGGATTAATGGTCATGCCTTTAGGACCATACTTCGTAGTATTAGTACCATCTGTCACAGTCGTGCCCTCACCACTAATAGTGGATACAGCATTACCATTTTTGAATTGTGCACTAGTCAAGTCATTCAATTCTTTAGCTAACTGTATATGCAACTTACCGTCTTTCGCATTGACACCGATATTCTTTTCAGACAATTTCGTTGCATCAGCACCGCCAACAATTTCGAGTTTCTCATTTAATGTTTTGTCGATAACAGTATTTCCGTTATCACCAGCGAAATGCAAGCCGTCGTTCATAGTCGCTACGGTTTCTTTTACAGGATTGCCGTTAGCGTCTTTCGTTTCATAAACAATACGATCTTTACCAGCACCAGTACCTGTCAAGCCGTCAGCACCTTTAGCCGCCGTAATAGATGCATTCGCACCGTCTTTACCACGTACGCCCATAGTACCGTCAGCACCGTTCAATACAACACCTGGTTTATCGTTTGCTACATCGCCTACGGATACACTTTCAAGACCTGTCATGTTTTTATTCAAGGAATACGTGAAAGTTGTACCTGTTTGGTTAATAGTGAGATTATCACCGGCACGGAATTCTACTTCCGTTTTATCTCCAACCTTAGTAGCTGTGTTATTGCCTGTCGCTTGACCTGTACCTGTAGCACTGCTCTTCGCCATCCAGCCGAAGTCCGCTACCTTATCTTCTACGGCCATCACACGAGTATCTACCGCTTGGATTTGGTCTTCTGTCGCTGCTTGACCGCTCACAGGAGCCTGTCCACGAGTCCATGTCTTATTGGATAAACCGTTCACAGTACCTTTGTTGTCCTTGTTAACAGTTACATCACCAGCTTTGAGGTCTTTACCTTCTACAGTACCTTCGGATGTAATATTGCCTTTAGTCTTAACAGTACCATCTGCACCATCAAGCACAACATTATCATTTCCTAAGTTAACTTTATTTGCCAACTTGATGTCGTAATTCGTATGACCATCAGCAGGATCTACAGTTTCTTCTAGTACCAAGTTCGGAGTTTCTGTATCTTTCTTATTAACAGATACTGTCGTTTTGGATGCTGCTGTCGCTTTCTTCACATCACCGATGTTTGCCGCATTCGTATCAACATCACCGCCACTCGCTACATTGGAGATGACCTTACCACCATTGTTTAAGCCTTTATCGGTAAGAGAGATTTCATTCGCACCTGGATTAATGGTCATGCCTTTAGGACCGTATTGAGTTGTATTCGTACCGTCTGTCACAGTCGTGCCTGCACCATTGATTGTGGATACTGCATTGTCGTTTTTGAATTGAGCGCTAGTCAAGTCATTCAATTCTTTAGACAATTGTACGTGCAACTTACCGTCTTTTGCATTAACACCGATATTGTTATCGGACAATTTCGCTGCGTCAGCACCACCAACAACTTCTAACTTTTGATTCAATGTCTTATTAATAACTTCAGGATTATTATCGCCACCGAATTGCAAACCGTCTTTTAATGTTGCTACCTGTTCTTCAGTACCAGCTGCATTAGTATAAACGATGCGATCCGCTTGGTCTGTTTTACCTACATGAGCGTCCCCTTTTCCAGTCTTAATAGTTGCCTTTGCACCATCCGGATTCGTGAGACCTAAACTAGTCATATCAGAAATCTCTTTATTTAAGGAGAATGTAATATCTCTACCAGTTTGATTTACATTTAGGTTATTACCTGCTTTAAAAGTCACTGTATCAGAACCTGTTACAGTACTAGTTGAATCACCGGAATGAGTTCCACCACCAGCAGCAGTAGCGACATTCCATGTTGCTAAGGTCTTAACCTTTTGTTCGCCTTCCGGTGTAAGGTTATCTAGCTTATTCGTTGCGGCGTTATTGATTTTAGCCTTTGTATCATCATTGATATCAACAGTTACTACTCCATCCGCAGCAGTAGTAGCAGTCGTCATAGTACCGTTTTTAAAGTTCAAACCTTTCTTTAATGTAACGGTCTTATCTGCCCCATCATTATCCTTATAAGTCAGGATAGTAGATTCTGCTACCTTAGTTGGATCGATTCCAATTTTGTAAGTTGCTGTATCTTTGTCCGCGCTAAGCTCAGGTGTCACTGTAATTGGACCATTAGGATCCGCTGCTGCCATTGTAACCGCTTTAACAGCTTCTTGTTTAACTGCTTTTTCTGTCACGGTTACTGTTACATCATCGCCAGCTGCAGAAGTCGTTACAAGGCCTGCACCTTTTACATTAAACTTCACATCACCTGTACTTAAGGATTTCTCTGTTGTATTACCTGTATCGCCACCTAAGGAAATCTTACGAGCCAAGGCTGCCGTATTAGTTGCAATGTTCTGCGTATTGGTTGCAATATTACCTTTATTTGCGGCAATTTCTGTAGCATTTTTCGTGATATTGTCCGCATTCTTTGCAATATTGTCCTTATTCTTATCAATATTATCTTTATTCTTAGCAATATTATCTTTATTTGTTGCTACTTGTGTATCAACGGCTTTCAATTGATCTTCTGTTGCCGCACGACCACTAACAGGAGTTGTAGTACCAGGTGTCCAGGACGTATTTGTAAGCCCTTCAACTGCAGGTGCGGTCACCTTTGTCGTAGCTGTTACCGTATTAAAGTTTACATCATTTTTAGTCGCTACAGTAAATGTCTTGCCATTTTGAGTTATAGCAATATTGGATCCATCATTAAATGTAACGGTATCTCCACCTGTTACTGTTTCAGCATTACTGTTATTAGCCTTTACCTTCCATGCGGACAAGCTCTTAACTTTTTGTTCACCATCTGGTGTAAGGTTATCTAACTTATTTGTTGCGGCATTATTGATTTTAGCCTTTGTATCATCATTGATATCAACAGTTACTACCCCATCTGCAGCAGTAGTAGCAGTCGTCATAGTACCGTTCTTAAAGTTCAAACCTTTTTTTAATGTAACGGTCTTATCTGCACCATCATTATCCTTATAGGTCAACTTAGTAGACTCAGCTACTTTAGTTGGATCGATACCAACTTTGTAAGTTGCTGTATCTTTGTCCGCAGTAAGCTCAGGTGTCACTGTAATTGGACCATTAGGATCCGCTGCTGCCATTGTAACCGCTTTAACAGCTTCTTGTTTAACTGCTTTTTCTGTCACAGTTACTGTTACATCTTTACCAGATGCAGTCGTTTTAGCAAGACCAGCACCTTTAATATTTAAAGTACTATTAGCAAGATTAACATCACCTGTACCAGTATCTCCAGCTACTTTCAAATTCACACTCTTTAACTGTGCCACATTTACAGCATCTGTATCAGCTGTACCAGCAGCCACACCTGTGATTTGACGTGTATTAGTCTCATTACCTACAGCAAAGGCACCTAAAGTAGATGTCAATGCTTTACCGGATAAAGATCCATATTTATCGGTTCTAGAGTCATTTACATTATAGCCTGCTACACCGCTAGCTGTGCTTGCTTTAGACTGTGAACCTACAGCTACACCATTCGCTACAGTAACAGTTGCACCGGTACCTAAAGCAGTCCCTTTAGTAGCAGCAGTTGTTGTAGAAGCATCTGGACCTATAGCCATAGAATCAGTCGCTTCTGCACCTTTATTAGATTTATTCCCAGCCAAATCAGATTTAATAGAAATATATTTAGATAAAGTCTTCTCAGCTATAGCATATAACTGAGAGCCATTCACCGCATCTGTAGAAGTTGCACTAACAATACCAGGCGCTATATTTTTAAGCTGACGTTCATAACCAGGAGCACCGAATGATACAACGTCACCAGGCAACACATTTTCACCACCGGCCCAGTTAACTATCTCTCCATTACTCATAGTATAGCTTGTTTGTGCCACACCCGCTGCATCAGTATTAGCACCACCGCCAATAGCAATAGAGTTATCCCGATTAGCTTTTGCACCGGCACCGATAGCGATAGCATTAACTACATTACCAGCCTTACCATCTAGGCGAGTAGCGGAATCCGCCCCCATGCCGAGAGAAAGGCCCAAGTCACCAGCTTTAGTTTTCATCCCAATGGCAGTCCCTGCATGACTAGCTGTAGCAGTTATATATTGAGGCAGTTGGATATTTGCCAAATCTATAGATGCCTGTCTCAATGTCCCTGTTTTCGCTTGTCCAGTATTAATATCTGTATAGGTTACAGTTCTAGAGAATGCGACCTCTACGTCATCACCACCGACTACAATAGAGGAATCCCCACTAGCTACAGTATTACCACCAATAGCAATAGATTGAGAACCTGTCGCCTTAGCACCACTATCATCGGAGGCACCACCGATAGCAATCGCCTGATCTTCTGTCGCTCGAGAATGTCCACCGATAGAAACACTATTATTACCACTAGCAATAACACCAGAACCAATACCGATTGCTCTATATCCATCAACTGAAGATACCCTAAATTGGCTGCTTGTCCCAATAACAATGCTGGATTGATTACTAGTAGTTGCATATTGACCGATTTTAATAGAGCCTTTGTCTGTTAATTCCGACGGCAAGGTCGCCCCCATAACATGAGCTGCACTACCAGTTACCGCTAACACCGCAAAGACACTTGTCAGTACAGCTTTCTTAGCACTGTAATTATTAGCAATCTCAGATACAACTACATAACACTCTTTGCTTTTACTCCAAATCACCTTGAAAATCTTATTCATTAAATACTCCTATTGTAACAACTAAAACCTAACTATCCATTTATAAAACTTCATACTTACCTATGAAAGCTTATAATTAACCGTAATATCTATATTATATAAAATTCTCAATATAACAATCAAGCAAACTTCATTTTTTACTCATGCGTTCTCATCATATGAGAACGCTTTATTTACAACATTATTTTAGACATTTTTATATTTTTACTATTTTAAAAGTACATTTTTTTACTCATTCATGTGCTATTTTATGAAAATTTATTCATTTTTAAAGGTAATTTATCTTTTTACATTTTTTTTACGAGTAACTATGCAAAAAACGCAACAAAAAGCGGATAGTTCAAATCGAACTATCCGCTTTTTTCTTTGGTGATCCAGGAGGGATTCGAACCCCCGACCCACGGCTTAGAAGGCCG
>OGIQ01000296.1_pt1 | contig 18919 bp, 12 predicted proteins | sample 1571811 | NCBI WGS metagenome assembly OGIQ01 (sample SAMEA2582103, study PRJEB24529) | metagenome | biome: Human gut stool | place: China | collected 2011
GGTTGTTACCGTTGTAATCCGTGTGCCGCTGGCATACGGTCTGGCCTTTCTGACCAGAACGCCGGAGCTGCCAAACGGACGATATCAGGTACTCTGGATTTCCATGCTGGTAAGCTGGTGCATGGGTGCGCTTCTGACGCTGATTTTCTATAAAAAAGGAAATTGGAAAAAGAAAGCACTGACAGGAAGCTCATCCGAAAAATAAAGGAAAAATAAGAGAAAGATGCAGGAAGGATTTGTGAAAAAGAAAATCTTTCCTGCGTTTCTTTTTTTCTTGACATTCCGTGGGCAATCCTTTATACTACTTTAATTGTTAGGATAGGCGGAGTCTATCCTTATTTCAACCGGGAATACTGAAAATACAGCGCATTTCCGGAGAGTTTACAGAATAAAATCAGATATGACTGGATACAGAAACGATAGAAAGGGTGTATAAAATGGAACAGAAAAAAACGATTCTTACCTATGCCGGCCTGAAAAAACTGGAGGACGAGCTTCATGATCTCAAAGTAAACAAACGTAGAGAAATTGCCGGTAAAATCAAAGAAGCAAGAGAGCAGGGAGACCTTTCCGAGAACGCCGAGTACGATGCAGCAAAAGATGAGCAGCGTGATATCGAGGCAAGAATTGAAGAGATCGAAAAAATCCTGAAAAACGCAGAGGTTGTTGTTGAGGACGAAGTAGATTCTGATAAGATCAATATCGGATGTAAAGTAGACGTACTGGATCTGGAGTATGACGAGGAAATCGAGTTCCAGATCGTTGGTTCCACCGAGGCAAATAGCCTGGAAGGAAAAATTTCCAACGAGTCTCCGGTAGGAAAAGCTCTGATCGGCGCGCACAAGGATGATATTGTCGATGTAGAAACACCGGCCGGAATTATGCAGTACAAAGTACTTTCTATCCAGAGAAATATCTAAAAAATACAAAGAAAAGGGAGTGAAGAGATTGGCACAGCAGACACAGGAACAGGACATTAACCACTTACTGAAGGTTCGCCGCGAGAAACTTGCAGAGCTGCAGCAGAACGGAAGAGACCCGTTCCAGATTACAAAGTTCGATCAGACACATCATTCGCTTGAGGTGAAAGGTCTTTACGAGGCACATGAGACTGAGCTGTTAAAAGACCGCCAGGAGCCGAACGTAGAGGGAATGGATGAGGAGCAGGCGAAAGAAGCGCTTAAAAAGGATTACGAAGAGAGAAGAAATATCATGGACGCAAGCCCGATCCATGTGGCAATTGCAGGACGTATGATGTTTAAGAGAGTCATGGGCAAGGCCTCTTTCTGCAATATCCAGGATTTACAGGGAAGCATCCAGGTATACGTTGCAAGAGATGCGATCGGAACAGAGTCTTACGCTGATTTTAAAAAATCGGATATCGGTGATATCTTCGGAGTGGAAGGATTTGCTTTCAGAACAAGAACAGGTGAGATTTCTATCCATGCAGAGAAGGTGACACTCCTCTCCAAGAGCTTACAGATCCTCCCGGAGAAGTTCCACGGTCTGACAGATGTAGATACACGTTACCGTCAGAGATATGTAGACCTGATCATGAATACAGAGTCTAAAGATACCTTTATCAAGCGTTCCAAGATTCTCAGTGCGATCCGCAAGTATTTAAGCGGAGAAGGATTCATGGAAGTTGAGACTCCAATGCTTGTACAGAACGCAGGTGGAGCAGCGGCAAGACCGTTCGAGACACATTTCAATGCCCTGAACGAAGATCTGAAGCTTCGTATTTCCCTTGAGCTGTACCTGAAGAGACTGATCGTCGGAGGACTCGAGAAGGTATATGAGATCGGACGTGTATTCCGTAATGAGGGTCTTGATACAAGACATAACCCGGAGTTCACTCTGATGGAGCTTTACCAGGCATTTACAGATTACCACGGCATGATGGATCTGACAGAGAACTTATACCGTTATATTGCAAAAGAGGTAACCGGTTCTGAAATCCTCACATACGGCGAGCATACGATGGATCTTTCCAAACCATTTGAGCGGATCACAATGGTAGACGCAGTCAAGAAATATGCAAACATCGATTTCAACGAAGTTCCGGATACAGCGGCTGCAAAGAAACTTGCAGAAGAGCATCATATTGAATATGAAGAGAGACATGAAAAAGGAGATATTTTAAACTTATTCTTCGAGGAATATGTAGAAGAACACCTGATCCAGCCAACATTCGTTATGGATCACCCGATCGAAATCTCTCCATTAACAAAAATGAAACCGGAAGATCCGAACTATGTAGAGCGTTTTGAGTTCTTCATGAATGGATGGGAGATGGCAAACGCCTACTCTGAGTTAAATGATCCGGAAGATCAGAGAAGACGTTTCGAAGCTCAGGAGAAAGCTTTTGCAGCAGGTGATGAGGAAGCAAACCACACAGATGAGGACTTCTTAAATGCACTTGCAATCGGTATGCCTCCGACAGGTGGTATTGGATTCGGTATCGACCGTATGGTTATGATGATGACAAATTCACCGGCAATCAGGGATGTATTATTGTTCCCGACAATGAAGTCATTAGACTCTGACAAGAAGGCAAATAAGACTTCCGAAGCAGTTCCTGCAGCAAGTGCACAGACAGCGAGTGTGTCCGCAGAAAGCGTACAGCTTGATCTTTCAAAAGTAAAAATCGAGCCACTCTTTGAGGAATTTGTAGATTTTGATACATTTGCAAAATCAGATTTCAGAGTCGTAAAGATTGAAGCCTGCGAAGCAGTGCCAAAGTCAAAGAAGCTTCTCAAGTTCACATTAAATGATGGAACTGACAAGAAACGCACTATTTTAAGCGGCATTCATGAGTACTATGAGCCAGAACAGCTCGTTGGAAAGACATGCGTAGCAATCACAAACCTTCCTACCAGAATGATGATGGGAATCCCATCAGAAGGAATGCTGATTTCGGCAGTGTACGAGTATGACGGACACGAAGGACTGAATCTGCTTATGTTAGATGACACAATTCCTGCTGGAGCTAAGCTGTATTAAGAGAATAAAATAAAAAATTGTATTACTTAGAGGACGTTTTCTAAAGAAATTTAGAAGATGTCCTCTTTTTGCGTTATAGGAACAACTGAAATAGCGAAGGAGCAGAAATGTATCATATGAGCGTATCAAAATTTATGCAAAAGGTATAGTGGCATGCCTTTTTTATTTGTAGTGTAGCGAGTTAGAAAAAAGTGCTTGCAAAAAATATTAGAAAAACTAGTGCAAATGGATCAGTACAAAGAGGGAATGACAGATAGATATGATGAAGCTTTTGGTCGGTATGTCCGAACTGGTGGTATGCCTGGATCTTATGTATATAAGACTGAGGACAGACAGTATGATTACAAAGGAGTGCAAGTGGTTGATATCTGTAGATGGTTACGAGAATAATACCAAATGCTGAGCGCATTAACATGAGTGGATCTTACAGGTTTTTTTGCTGCCAGCAAGATTGTATTTCATAAGGGAATCCGCTATACTATAAATAATAGTGTAGCGGATTTTTGGAGGTTTTATGGATAATACATTAAAATTACCGGTAGGAATTGAAAATTTTGAGGATATCAGAAAATTGGGATTTTACTATATCGATAAAACAAAGCTGATAGAACAGCTTTTGGATAACTGGGGAAAAGTGAATCTTTTTACCCGTCCGCGCCGTTTTGGTAAGACACTCAATATGAGCATGCTGCGGGCATTTTTCGAGATAGGAACAGATCTGACGCTGTTTGACGGATTATATATTTCGAAGAATCAGTCTTTGTGCGGACAATATATGGGAAAATATCCGGTAATTTTTATTTCCTTAAAAGGCGTTGATGGAATGACTTTTGAGGAAGCAGTGGTTCGGACTACTACAATTGTAAAAACAGAAGCCAGAAGGCACTATTATCTTAAGGATAGCAGCAAACTGGTAAATGAGGAAATTGACCAATTTGAACAGCTTTTGTCGGGAAAGGCTGAGGATATAACGGACAGTATCCGTTTGTTATCAGAGCTTTTATACAGACATTATGAGCAAAAAGTCATTATTCTGATAGACGAGTATGATGTTCCTCTGGATAAAGCCTTTCAGAATGGTTATTACCATGAAATGGTCAAACTCATGAGAGGGATTTTAGGTCAGGCATTGAAAATAAATGATTTTCTGCAATTCGCTGTTTTGACAGGGTGTCTGCGTATCTCAAAAGAAAGCATATTTACCGGGCTCAATAATTTTAAGGTGCTTTCAATCCTTGATGCCAGATTTGATGAGCAGTTTGGTTTTACAGATGGTGAAGTGAAAAAACTTCTTGCTGATTACGGGTTTTCTTCCTATTTCGCAGAGGTTAAGGAATGGTACAATGGATATCACTTTGGAAATGCCGATATCTATTGCCCATGGGATGTGATAAATTATGTTGACCAATTAAAGTATGACCAGACAGCTATTCCACAGGACTACTGGTCGAATTCCAGTGGAAATGCCATTGTCAGGAGCCTGATCGACAAAGCAGATATTCAGACAAAAAATGAGATTGAACGTCTGATCGCAGGCGAGTATATTGAAAAAGAGATTTCACAGGAACTTACCTATGATGAAATTGATAATAAGATTGAAAATCTGTGGAGTGTCCTTTTTACAACCGGTTATCTCACACAGCATGGGCGCACAGAGAATGGTAAATATCGTCTTACAATCCCGAATAAAGAGATACGGAATCTTTTTACAAGGCAGATCAGGGAGTGGTTTCGTGATGTGTCGCAAAAGGATGGAGAAAAATTAAACGTATTCTGTAATGCATTTGTAGAAAAAAATCCGGATAAAATAGAACAGATTTTCAGTGATTATTTATGGAATACGATCAGTATAAGGGATACTGCTGTCTCGAAGGAGAGAAAGGAAAACTTTTATCACGGTATTTTACTGGGACTTCTTGGCTACAAAACAACCTGGCTTACAAAATCCAATGCAGAGTCCGGAACAGGCTACAGCGACATTCTTGTGGAAGTGCCGGACAACAGAACCGGAATCGTGGTCGAGTTAAAGTATGCAGAAGACGGAGACATGGAGACAGCCTGTGCAAAGGCATTAACGCAGATTGATGAGAAAAACTATATCATGAAGCTAAAGCAGGACGGCATGCGCAATTTTATAAAGTATGGCATTGCATGTTACAAAAAAGACTGCAAGGTTGTGCTTGGGGAATAAAATCAAAAATCCACCTGGAATTTGCTTTATTGTCAAGGAATCGGAATAATAATATTTACGCAGAAAATATCATCCATCACTTCAAATGAGATATTTCCGTGATAGTGATCCAACATATACTTAATGCTTTTTAATCCGTAACCGTGATATTCGCTGTTGGGTTTACTTGTCTGAGGCATGCCGTCCATATATTGGATTTTACCACAGAAAAAATTTTCAATATGGATGCGGACAAATCCATTTGCTTTATCGACAATCAGGGCAATGATACGCTTTTCTGGGTTTGTCACTTTAAGAGCAGCCTCAATAGAGTTGTTAAGTAAATTACCAAATATAGAGTATAAATCAGTCGTTTGCATGAATGCTAATTGTTTGCCGTCAGCCATGCAGGTAAGTTTAATTTCCTTCTGTTTGCAAATCAGGCTTTTCTCGGTAAGAATGACATCTAAGGCATGATTTCCGGTTGTTTTCATTGCATCGAAAACAGAAAGAGCATTTGTAACTTCTCCGATAAATTCATCCGTTGAATTTCGTTCCTTCATCATCGTAAGCAGATGCTTTAAGTCATGACAATACATATTCAGCATTTCAACGTTCTGTTTTGATGCTTCAAATTGTTTTTGCTCGTTATTCCAGAGCTGTTCCACGATAACCAGCTCGTTTTCGAGTCGGTTTTTCTGGAAATTTCCCATTAAAGTCATCATTGCAAAAACACAGCAGATCAGAGAATAAATACTTGTAATGATGGTCAGTGCAGGATCATTTCCGTTAGAAAAAATATCTTTGGAGGAATTTAATACAACAGTAGTTCCAAGAATAGCGATGGTTACAAGTAGTGTCTGACGATAATTTTTCTTAAAGTTGTAATTACCACGCAATTTTCTTTCAATAAAAAAATATTCGAACAAGCAGACAATGATATTAAGCAGAATGAGAAACGGAAGCGAATAAAACAAGCTGGAAATCAGGCGACTGCACAAAAATGTAATGGAGTAGGTTGCGTGTTGCATAATCATTCCAGCCAGCCACCAGTACAGAGCATCTGTGGCTGTAAATTTCATACATGCTAAAATACTGAGAAAAACCAGCAGATAAATAGTAAAATATTTCATCATATTTGAAAATTCATTGCCCGGAATCAGCCATAAAATGAGTGAGAGGTAACAGACTGCGATTGAACATAGAAAGCGCAGAGGAAAATAGGCTTTTTGGGGTTGATGTAAAAGTAATACATAAGAAGCACATAACACTTCTGTTAATACAACTCCGGGACCGAGTAATTGATTCATGATAAGTTACCTCCTATATAATTTGTCAGATCATTCATGAAATTCTTCTTTTTTGGGCGACTGATCGCTAACTGATCCGTTCCGATAAAAACAGTGTTATCTTTTATCTTTGTAACATGTTTCAGATTTACCAGATAACAATTGTTACAACGGGAAAAAAGACGTGTTGGCAAAACGTGTTCGACATCGGAAAGGGAGCCTCTTGTCATGATGTTTTCTGTCTCAAGATGATAAATCAGATCGTGATTGTTAATCTCAACATAGAGCAGATCATTAATGGAGAAGCGATGCATGCCCCCTTTTGTCTGTATGATTAAGGTACGGTCATTATTTTGGGAAACGAGATGCAGCACTTTGTGCATTTTTAACGCAAAGGAATAATAATCCAAAGGTTTTAACATATAGTCAGCAGCACCAACTTCATAGCCAGTGACAGCATATTTTGAAAAATTGGTCAGAAAAACAATTACGACCGAATGATCCTTTTGTCGTATATCATTAGCTGTTTCCATTCCATTTTTTCCCGGAACTTCAATGTCGAGAAATAGCAGATCAAACTGGGAGTGAAATTGTTCCAAAAGCGAAGCCGAATCATTGAAGCGGGTCAGTTCATAGGAAAGATAATACTCTTTGGAAAAGCGCTCCCATGCCTTACATATTCTTGCATAATCAAATTCACTGTCTTCTAATACAGCAATTTTTATCATAACGTATCTCCCAACGGAATCTTTTTTATAATTCAAGTATAACATAAATGAATATGACAAAAAAGCAATTCACGACACTTGAGTGACAGGGTACGACAAAAGTCTTGCGAAATTGTGTCATGGCAGGTATATTTCGATTCATCAGCCGATAAATGGCAAAAGAAAAACTGTTTACAGGAATTGGCGAACAGTAATAATCCAAAAGGGGGAAATGAAAATGTTAGACATCAACATTGAAGACGTGAAAAACGTCCTCATTAGCTGCAGACCATATCTGATTTTTTTGGGTATTGTACTTTTGGCAGCAGTCATTGCGCTGATTGTGTGTGCAGTGAACAAAAAATTACAAAAGAAAACAAAATATCTTGTTCGGACGCAGGCTGGAATTGTTGCGCTGCTTGCGGTTGTGATTACTGTGAACATGATTGTGACTGGACCAATGTACACACTGGTAAGTCTTGCTATGGGAGACGGAAGTATCAGTCAGGAGTCGATAGATTCTTCTTCTGAATTTGGTGTGAAGGTGGCAGAGGAAGGAATTGTTCTTTTAAAAAACGATGACAATTTACTTCCAATGACAGATAAAAAAACACTAAATGTTTTTGGTTGGGCATCTACCAATCCATGTTATGGTGGTAGTGGTTCAGGCGGAATCTCTGATGCATATCCGACAATAAGCCTTTTAGATGGTTTGAAGGATGCGGGATTTGAGACAAATGAGGAGTTGTCTTCGTTTTACACAGAGTATCGTGCAGACAGACCGAGTGTTAATATGTTTGCACAGGACTGGACACTTCCGGAACCGCCGGTAGATCAGTACACAGATGAACTGATGCAGAATGCAAAAGATTTTTCTGATACAGCAGTTGTTGTATTTGCAAGAACCGGATGCGAGAATGCGGATCTTCCAACAGATTTTACAAAAGTAACATACACGAACAACTCTGAAGATTACGAGGATTTTGGCAGTGACAGACACTATTTGGAGTTAAGCAGAAGTGAAGAGAATATGCTGGACATGGTTTGTGATAATTTTGACAATGTCATTGTTGTATACAATGGTTCCAGTGTATTTGAACTTGGTTTTGCAGAGAAACACGAACAGATTAAGAGCTTAATCTGGTGTCCGGGAACTGGTCAGACCGGTTTTGAGGCACTCGGAGAGATTTTAGCAGGTGAGGTAAATCCGTCTGGAAAGACAACAGATATTCTGGTAAAGGATTTAAAAGAGACACCTTCCTATAATAATTTTGTTGTAACACCTTATGACAATATGGATGAACATGGAGTTACAAATGCTTTTAATCCAGAAGAACTGAAAGTACCTTCTTTTGCAAATTATGTAGAAGGAATTTATGCAGGCTATCGTTTTTATGAGACTGCAGCAGCCGAAGGTTTCTTAAATTATGAGGATGCGGTATCCTATCCATTTGGCTATGGAATGAGCTACACATCTTTTGAACAGAAGATGGGCGACCTGAATGTAGATGCTGATGGAAATATCACGGTAGAGGTTACTGTAACAAATACAGGCTCTGTTGCAGGAAAAGAAGTGGTTGAACTTTATTACAATCCACCATATATAAATGGTGGAATTGAAAAATCAACAGCAAATCTGATCGCATTTGATAAAACAGAGCTGTTAGAGGCAGGTGCAAGCGAGACAGTCACACTTTCTTTTACAGCAGAGGATATGGCGTCTTACGATACATATAATCATGGATGTTATGTTTTAGAGGCAGGAGATTATATTATTTCGTTGCAGAGTGATTCTCATAACGTGATAGATTCTAAAACCTATAATGTAGCAGCAGATATTGTATATGACGAGAGTAACCCACGTTCTACAGATGAGACCGCAGCAGTAAATCAGTTTGGCTTTGCAGAAGGAGATGTGACTTATCTTTCCAGAGCAGACGGCTTTGCTAATTATACAGAAGCAACTGCAGCTCCATCTAATAGAAGTATGAGCGAAGAAAGCAAAGCACAGTATCTTGACAACTCAAATTATAATCCAGAGGATTACAATAATCAGGATGATGTAATGCCTGCAACAGGAGCTGATAATGGTGTGCAGCTTGTTGATTTAAGAGGTCTGGATTACGAAGATGAACTCTGGGATACATTACTGGATGAACTGACTGTAGATGAAATGTCAAATCTGATTGCATTTGGTGGATATCAGACAGCGGCAATTGACAGTATCGGAAAGGTTGCAACGACAGACTGTGACGGACCGGTAGATATTTATAATAACTTTACAGGAGTAAGTTCTATAGGACTTCCGGCAGTAGTCATGCTTGCATTTACATGGAATACAGATATTGCACAGGAATATGGTGAGTGCATCGCATCTATGGCAGATGAGATGAACGTTAGCGGTTGGTATGCGCCATCTATGAACATGCACCGTAATTCTTTTGCAGGACGTAACTTTGAATATTATTCCGAGGATGGATTTATAGCAGGAAAACTGGCTGCAAGTGTCGTACAGGGATCTAACAAATATGGCGTTTATGCGTATATCAAGCATTTTGCATTAAACGATCAGGAGACAGACCGCTGGTATAAAAATAGTATGTGGTGCAACGAGCAGGCAATCCGTGAGATTTATTTAAAACCATTTGAGACAGCAGTGAAAGAGGGGCATGCAACAGCAGTGATGTCTTCCTATAACTATATCGGACCTGTATGGTCAGGCGCATGTGCTCCGCTTCAGCAGACCGTGCTTCGTGACGAGTGGGGCTTCCGCGGAATGGTTATCACCGATTATTTCCTCTCCGCAGGTGGCGCAATGAACTCTGATCAGGCAATCCGCAATGGCTCTGACTTAATGTTGACAAATATTGATGCAGGAACCAATAATTTGCAGGATACCACAAGTGCAACAGGTGTACTTGCTATGAGAAATGCAACACACAATATTTTATATACGGTTGTAAACAGCCGGGCTTATGATGGCGATAATTTAAATTCGGGAATGCCAGCATGGGAGATCATGATGATCGTGATCGATCTTGTCATTGCAGCACTTCTTGTATTATTGGAGGTATTTGTAGTAAGAAAAGGATATAAGAAGAGAAAAGAGACAATCATCGTTACAGAGAGTGAGAAATAATTGTAAAAAATAGCATACACTTCTTTTGTAAGAAACATGGAATTCTCCCAAGGAAAAAGTGATTACAAAGGAGTTGTGATACCCCGGCAGAATAGTAATCTGCTGGGGATTTTTTGCTGGCAGCAAGATTGTATTTCATAAGGGAATCCGCTATACTATAAATAATAGTGTAGCGGATTTTTCTTGTGCGCCCAGCGGCGCACGCTTGGAGGATTTTTTGGCAGATACATTAAAATTACCGGTAGGAATTGATAATTTTGAAGAAATCAGAAAATTGGGATTTTACTATATCGATAAAACAAAGCTGATAGAGCAGCTTTTATATAAATATTACGAACAGAAGGTAATCATTCTTATCGATAAATATGATGTTCCGTTAGACGATTACCGCAGATGAGAAGATAGTAGATTATTATGAAATTATCGTGACGGATTTTGCAGGAAATCGTGCTAAGAAGAATCTTACGAGCCAATATAGTTTATTGACTTGGTTTCATACAAGTATTGATAGAAGTTCATATAGACAATATTATCAATGATTTTTTTAATATATGCCACAAATCTTGAAAATTTCTTGATTTGTGGCATGATAAATACAAACTTAGTGAATTTTGAAGACACCTTTTTTCTTGAAAATATAATTTATAATGAGCTAAAAGCAAGAGACTATGAAGTCTTTACAGGAAAAACATATAAGGGTGGAATGGATTTTGTTGTAATAAATGGAAGAAAGAAATGTTTTATTCAGGTGGCATATTAATATTGTTGATTTTCTTTTGGACAAGAAGGATATTAATTTATCATAGTTCCACAAATTTGGTAAAAAACATAGGAAAAAGTTCAATAGGAGTCTGGAAGACCGGCATGAAGTATCACAGGCATATAAGATTTGATTCACAGCACAAGAAATTGATATGAAAAATAAAATAATCGGATGATTTTCAGAAGACCATAATTGAGGATACAAATAACAAATGTTATTATAATTGTGTGAATGACATAAAATAAGTGATTCAGAAAAAAGGAAATAGAGAATCGATATGTGTGAAACTAAAACTTTAGATTATTATAATAAGAATGCCAGCAGTTTTGCAGAAGCAACAGTGGATGTGGATTTTTATGACACGCAGAAACATTTTCAGAAATTGTTGCCTGAGCAGGGATATATTCTTGATTTTGGGTGTGGTTCAGGAAGAGATATTAAGTATTTTCTGAGTCAGCATTTCCAAGTTGATGCAATCGATGGTTCAGAGGAATTGTGTCGTATTGCAAGTGATTATACAGGTATAAAAGTTAAAAAAATGCTATTTAAAGAACTGGAAGAAATAGAAAAATACGATGGAATATGGGCTTGCTCTTCAATACTTCATCTGCCAAAGAGAGAACTTAAAGCGGTGTTTGAAAAAATGGTAAAGGCATTAAAAAAAGATGGTATCATTTATACATCCTTTAAGTATGGCGATTTTGAAGGAGAGAGAAATGGGCGGTATTTTACAGATTTTACAGAAGAGAAGTTTAATGAGTTTGTCCAGGATATAGAAAATGTTAAATTAAAGGAAGAGTGGATTACATGTGATGTAAGACCAGGCCGTGGAGAGGAAAAATGGCTGAACTTAATACTGCAGAAGAATTAGATGATATTAATGAAATAGAATATGGGACGGATGCACTTACTGGAGGTCAGGATAAGAGGATGTATCTGTATTATCAGCTGCTGAATAGTTTGAAAAGAGCTGATAGCGTGGATATTGTCGTTTCTTTTCTGATGGAATCTGGTGTCAGAATGCTGCTTGGTGAACTTGACAATGCGTTGAAACGGGGAGCAAAAATCAGAATCCTTACAGGAAATTATCTTGGTATAACACAGCCATCAGCATTATATCTTATCAAGCATAAGCTTGGGGAACAGGTAGATCTGCGCTTTTATAATGAAAAAAATCGATCATTTCATCCAAAATCATATATGTTTCATTATAAGGATTATAGTACGATCTACATTGGCTCATCAAATATTTCCAAGAGTGCACTGACATCTGGTATTGAGTGGAATTACCGATTTAGCAGCAAAACAGATTCTCATAACTATGAAAAATTTTACAATACATTTCTTGATCTGTTTGAACATCATTCCGTAGTAATAGATGATGATGAACTAAAAAGATATTCAAAAAACTGGCACCGCCCGGCTGTATCAAAGGATCTGGACAGGTATGATTTGCAGGATGACGAAACTACAAATAATCTTGCATTATTTGAACCAAGAGGAGCACAGATAGAGGCTTTGTGTGCATTGGAAAATACCAGGGCAGAGGGGGCAGGAAGAGCCTTAGTTCAGGCTGCGACAGGCGTTGGGAAAACATATCTTGCAGCATTTGATTCAAAGGATTATGAAAGAGTATTGTTCGTGGCGCATAGAGAAGAAATCTTAAAGCAGGCAGCACAATCTTTTAAAAATGTCAGAAATTCAGATGATTATGGTTTTTTTGACGGAGAAAGTAAATGTACGGATAAATCTGTGATCTTTGCATCAGTTGGAACACTAGGCAGGAGTGAATACCTGAAAAATAAGTATTTTGCTCCAGATTATTTTAATTATATTGTAATCGATGAATTCCACCATGCAGTTAATGACCAGTATCAAAGAATTGTTAATTATTTTAAGCCGCAGTTTCTGTTAGGGTTAACAGCGACTCCAGAGAGAATGGATGGCCGGAATATTTATGAAATCTGTGATTATAATGTGCCGTATGAGATTTCATTAAAAGAAGCAATCAATAAGGGAATGCTCGTCCCATTTCATTACTATGGAATTTTTGATGATACTGATTATTCAAAGCTGCATATTGTAAGGGGAAGATATGATGAAAAAGAATTGAATGAAACCTATATCGGAAATGTTCACAGATATGAGTTGATTTATAAATATTACTGTAAATATGGTTCAAGGCAGGCTCTTGGATTCTGTTGCTCCAAGGAGCATGCAAGAGAGATGGCGAGAGAGTTTTCATCAAGAGGAATACCGTCAGTGGCTGTATTCAGTGATGCAAGTGGGGAATATACTGAGAAACGGAATGTGGCAATACAGAAATTAAAGAATGGCGAAATAAGAGCGATTTTTTCTGTGGATATGTTTAATGAAGGCGTTGATATCACATCAGTTGATATGGTAATGTTCTTAAGACCTACGGAATCTCCAATCGTTTTCCTTCAGCAGCTTGGAAGAGGACTGAGAAAATGCAGGGGAAAAGAGTTCCTGACTGTACTTGATTTCATTGGTAATTATGAGAAAGCGGGCAGGGTGCGTTTCCTTCTGGAAGGAAAGTCTGACATGTATAGAGAGGGCTGTCATTTATCAGATACTTTGCGATTTCCGGATGACTGCATGGTGGATTTTGATCTGAAGCTGATTGATCTTTTTGCTGAAATGGATAGAAAACATTTAAAGCTTAAGGATCAGGTAATTAATGAATATTTCAGGGTAAAAGATCTGCTTGGAAAGCGTCCGACAAGGCTGGATCTGTTTACATATATGGATGATAATATTTATGAAACCGCAATCACACACTCCAAAGATAATCCATTTAAAAGATATCTGGAGTTTCTCAATGATTTGGGAGAACTAAGTCAAATAGAAGTAGAATTTTACAAAGGAATTGGAAGAGAATTTATCAGCCTGCTCGAAAACACGAACATGTCAAAGGTATACAAGATGCCTGTGCTTATGGCATTTTATAATAACTCGGATGTGCTGATGGAAGTATCAGAAAAACAGCTCCTTTCAAGCTGGAAAGAATTTTTCTCAACTGGAACAAACTGGAAAGATCTTGATAAAAATATGACATTACAGAAGTATAAAGATATTTCAGATAAAGATCATTTAAAGAAAATTCTTGCTATGCCGGTACATTTCCTATTGGAATCCGGGAAAGGATTTTTTGTTAAAAATGACGATGTGGCATTGGGTTTAAGGGAAGAATTGCGTCCGCTAATTGATAATCCTGTTATGATCCGGCAGATGAAGGATGTGATAGATTATAGGACAATGGATTATTACCAGAGAAGATATAGGGAGAGGCAGAATGAATAGTTAATATGGTCAAATTCAACCGATTTAAACTGATAATTCAACCGATCGAATCAACAATATTTTTTATAATTTGAAAATAGATAAATTTTACAAATAAGCATAAAACGAACATAACAGTTAGGATGACATATGAAAATATTATCAAAAAATGCTTCGGACACCGAAACAAAAGATACATGCAATAATGACAAATACGATACGCCAGAACAGGCATTAAAAATTTTGTTTGGATATGATTCATTCAGAGCGGGACAGAAATCTGTGATCGACAATATCCTGGCGGGAAGAGATGCGTTTGCAGTCATGCCGACAGGTGCAGGAAAATCCGTGTGTTATCAGATCCCGGCAGTGCTTCTGCCGGGAATCACATTGGTCATTTCACCGCTGATCTCGCTTATGCAGGATCAGGTCAAAGCATTAAATGAGGCAGGAGTGCAGGCAGCATTTATCAATAGCTCCCTTTCTGAAAAGGATTATAATGAGACAATCAGGAAAGCAAGACAGGGCACATACAAAATTATTTATATAGCACCGGAGCGGCTCGTCACAGAGGGCTTTCTCGCTCTCGCAAAAAGCGTACCTGTTTCAATGGTGACAGTGGACGAAGCACACTGTATCTCACAGTGGGGGCAGGATTTCCGCCCAAGCTATATGAAAATTGTTGAATTTGTCAAAACACTGGAAAAACGTCCGATTATCAGTGCATTTACAGCTACGGCAACAGAAACCGTCCGCGAAGATATTATCTGCACGTTAGGGCTGCAGAATCCTTTTACATTGGTAAATGGATTTGACAGGGAAAATCTGTTTTTTCAGGTGGACAAGCCTAAGAATAAAGAGCAGTATATTTTGAAATATATTTCCGAGCATAGCGGTGACAGTGGAATTATCTATTGTGCGACAAGGAAAAACGTTGATAATGTATATGAACTGCTTAAGAGCAAGGGCATTTCTGTGGGAAAATATCATGCAGGAATGAGTGCCGGGGAGCGGAAAAAAATGCAGGATGATTTCGTATTCGATTACACGAGTATTGTCGTTGCAACAAATGCCTTCGGAATGGGAATCGATAAATCAAATGTCCGTTTTGTCATTCATTATAATATGCCGCAGAGTATGGAAAATTATTATCAGGAGGCAGGAAGAGCCGGCCGTGATGGACTTGACGCTAAGTGCATTCTTTTATTTTCGCCGCAGGATATTGTGATCAACCGGTTTTTATTGGATCATAAGGAAATGCAGGATCTCGATCCGGCGGACAGGGAGACGGTCAGGGAAAGGGATGCCCGGCGGCTGCAGGTGATGGAGCGATACTGCTATACAACAGAATGTCTGCGCAATTATATTTTAAAGTATTTCGGGGAAAATCCGGAAAAGCCATGTCAGGACTGCGGCAATTGTCTGCGGGAATTTGAAACTCTGGATATGACAGAAGCAGCCAAAAAAGTGATCAACTGCGTATACGAAGCGAAGGGAAGATATGGAAGGCAGATTATCATTGACACTGTTGCCGGAGCTAAGACGGCGAGGCTGGAGGAAATAGGAGCTGTTCGCTACAAGTCATACGGCGTTCTGGCAGGAACGAACAAGAATCTGTTAAGACGTTTGATCGAGCAGCTGGTATTAGAGGGATATCTTCGTGTGGGGGATTATCAGGTTCTCAAACTTGGCGATATCAGTGGCCTTAAAAATCCGGCGGCTTCTGTTTCCATTAAGATCACAGATGAAGATAAACAGCCGGAAAAGGCAGCCAAAACGAAAAAGAAAGCAAAGAGTGTGGAAACACTTACATCTTCCGGCTATAAACTGTTTGAACGACTTAAGAAACTCCGCCTTGAAATTGCACGCGAGGAGAGCATGCCGCCGTATATTATTTTCAGTGACAAGACCCTGATCGATATGGCAGCAAAAATGCCGGCTTCCAAGCCTGAAATGCTGGACGTTTCAGGTGTGGGCGAAAATAAATTTGCGAAGTATGGAGAGAGGTTTCTTGAGGTAATTGAGGAGTATAGGCGGGAAGTGGGATAGGAATCTATAGATTTATAAAATAGCATGGTAGTTATAGGAATGTACTTATAGTAATTTCTAATTGCAGAGCATCGCACAACATACTCAGAAAAACCGGCTAATCAAGGAGAAAACAAAATTATGATAAAAATCCTTTTCATCTGTCACGGCAACATCTAAAGTATGGCGAGAAAGACTTGATTTTGTAGGATGTTCTAGATAGAAACAAATAATTTACACCTTATTTATACCTTTGGAAGACCGAATCGGAATAATTAAAAAAGTTGTCATAATTTAGTTGGCCAAAAAATAATACTACACTCAAAATCAATTAAAAAATCAATCGTAAAAAAATACGATTGATTTTTTGCGTATTTTTGCATATAATATAATCATTATGGTTGGAAAGGGAACGATTACTATGCGTGAAACAAGAATATTAGAATTCAAGGAAACGATTACGAATACTTTTTTGAAAACAGTTAGTGCCTTTTCGAATTACAATGGTGGAACAATTCTTTTTGGGGTTGATGATAATGGAAATGTGAAAGGATTGCCAGATGTAAAACAGGCCTGTCTGGATATCGAAAATAAAATCAATGACAGTATATCACCTCAACCAAACTATACACTTGAAATACAGAATAATGACCAGACGATAAAACTTACTGTAAAAAGTGGTCTTCAAAAACCGTATTTATATAAATCAAAAGCATACAAACGAAATGATACAGCAACGATAGAGGTAGATACATTGGAATTTTCAAGGCTTGTATTAGATGGAAAAAATATTAGCTTCGAAGAATTACCTTGTAAAGATCAGGAGCTATCTTTTGAAATTTTACAGTGTAAACTGAAAGAAAATATTTACATTGAAACTTTCAATCAAGATACTTTAAAGACATTGAACCTGTATGACAATATAAATGGTTATAATAATGCAGCGGGACTTTTGGCAGATAAAAATCATTTTTCAGGAATTGATATTGTTAAGTTCGGTGAGAATATCAGTATTATTCAAAAAAGAGTAACGTTTGAACATATATCGGTTTTAGAAATATATGAAAAAGCACTTGCTGTATTTAGAGATTATTACCAATATGAAGTAATACAGGGGGCTGACAGAAAGATGGTAGAGAAAATACCGGAAGCAGCTTTCAGAGAAGCAATTGCAAATGCTTTGATTCATAGGGTATGGGATATTAATTCACACATCAGAGTTTCTATGTTTGATGATAGAATAGAAGTGGTGTCTCCTGGTGGATTGCCGGCTGGAATAACGGCAGAAGAATATTTATCAGGTAAACTATCTATTTTAAGAAATAGAAATCTTGCAAATGTATTTTACAGACTGGGATTAGTAGAGATATTTGGAACAGGAATTACACGAATCAAACAACTATATGCAGAGAGTTTGATAAAACCAGAATTTGAAGTGTCAGAAAATGCTATAAAAATTGTACTACCGATAATTGAAACGAATGTCAATTTAACCGAAGACGAAAAAGTGATTTACAAATTTTTAAGTAAGACGATGCTGAAACCAATAAGTGAAATTGCACCATATGTCCGATTTGGCAAATCAAAAACAACACAATTACTGAAAGCTATGGAGAAAAAGGGTGTGATTGCAGTTGAAGGAAAAGGCAGAGGAACAAAATATATCATTAAGTGATTGAGAACATAGAGGGTTCGAATTACACAATCTTTCAATAACACAAGGAGAAAATCATATGATAAAAATTTTATTTTTATGCCACGGCAGTGTTTAATGGATGCTGTGAAAGCCTAGGCTTTAAAGGATTTTTTGATGATTGACGAATAATTTACACCTTATTTATACCTTTGGAAGACCGGATCGGAATAATAGAGAAATAAAGAAATAGATAAATATAACAGGAAGCAATTTTGTCATATTGGAAATAATTAAAATTTGCTGAACCGTGTTGATTTTATTGATTGAGTATAATAAAAGTAAGAACAGAAACTTCCATGTTTGAAGCGGTTACCAGAATTGACAAAGAAATGCAAGTTAGCCAATCCGGTAGTCCAGCATATTTTTTCATTGTCACCCGACGTTTTTACAAAACATATACTTATTCCGCTTGATGCGTCATTCTTGTTCTGAAAACAGGAACAGAATCCTTACAGCGACTGTAAGTGTTATTTATTGTGCTTCTGTGCTATCATTTACCCAGAAATGGATAGGAGGCATTCACATGAAACCAATTTTGAATATTGAAAATCTTACCAAAGTCTATGGGACGTTGCCAAACCAGACGAGAGCACTGAACGGAATCACTTTTCAGGTCATGCCGGGAGAGTTTCTCGGTATTATGGGAAGCAGTGGTTCCGGCAAATCCACGCTTCTCAACTGTATTGCAACTGTGATTCAGCCTACAAGTGGAAGCATTCAGGTGGAGGGAGATACTCTGCAATCCCTCAAGGAAAAGGCTCTTGCCGAGTACCGTGGCAAAAAAGTTGGTTATCTATTCCAGAACTTTGAATTGCTGGACA
>OGIQ01000313.1_pt1 | contig 18265 bp, 10 predicted proteins | sample 1571811 | NCBI WGS metagenome assembly OGIQ01 (sample SAMEA2582103, study PRJEB24529) | metagenome | biome: Human gut stool | place: China | collected 2011
GCCAGCCAAGTAATGCACTGGATTCATGTGGTTCATATTTATCGCCACCTTTAAGATCACGGTATTCACTAGATTTAAAATCGCTTAAACGAACTACTACTTGACGAGGTGCTAACGCTTGACACACTTTACGCATACCTTCAGCCAATGTATTAACAGCTACATCACTGCGACCTGTTTCAATAAGGTGTAATGGATGTTCATGAATGAAAGTAGTCCAAATGAACTCTTCACGCATCAAACCGATACCATCACAAGGCAATACACCGTATTTTTCAGCCAAGTCTGGATCGCCTAAGTTCATGTAAATCTTAGTACCCGTTACAGGGATATATTCACTTGCTACAACAGCTTGTTCTTGTGGCGCAGCTGGTTTAACAACATCTTCTAACACACCATCGTAAACAATACCATTAGTTGCATCAACAGTAATCATTTGGCCTTCTTTAATAGAAGTTGTAGCTTCATGGCTACGGCTCTTAGTACCAACGATACAAGGAATACCAAGTTCACGGCTAACGATGGACGCATGACAAGTCATACCGCCAGCATCTGTAACGATAGCTTTGGCTTTTTTCATAGCTGGAACCCAGTCAGGTGCTGTCATAGCTGTAACAAGGATTTCGCCTTCTTTGAACTCATCAATATCTTCAGGATTAATGATAACATGTGCCTTACCAGCAGCTTTACCTGGAGATGCTGGTAAACCTTTAACTACGATTTCACGATCTGTAGTAGTTGCTACGCTTGTATCTGTAGCTTGTTCAGATTTATCTTTTCGGGACCATACTGTTTCTGGACGAGCTTGAAGAATCCAGATTTTACCATTTCTTTCATCTACGCCCCATTCCATATCCATGTAGCAACCATAATGTTTTTCAATAGCTTTAGCGTATTCAGCTAACTCTAAAACTTGTTCATCGGAAATAACTTGTTTATTAGCTTCATCAGCAGGTACGACTTCTTCTATGCAATCGCCATCAGCTTTACGTACAAGGCGAATATTTTTATCGTTAATCATACGATCAGTGATAACCATTTTTTGTTTATCAACACGGAAGTTATCTGGTGTAACTGTACCTTGTACTACATATTCACCAAGGCCCCAAGAACCTTCGATTAAGATATTGTTGTCATTACCTGTTACAAGATCAACCGTAAACATAACGCCAGCAGCTTTGGAGAATACCATCATTTGAACAGCTGCACTTAACGCTACTGTCATATGATCAAAGCCTTGTTTTACACGGTAATATGTTGCACGATCAGTAAATGTAGATGCATAACATTCTTTTACTTTTTCAATGATTGTATCTGCACCACGCACATTTAAATATGTATCTTGTTGACCAGCAAAACTAGCATCTGGTAAGTCTTCTGCAGTTGCGCTAGAACGAACAGCTACGAATGGATCTTTTTCGCCTACCTTTTCACCTAGTTCTTCATAGGATTTGCGAATAGCTTCAGCCAATGCAGCAGGCATTTCTTCTTGGCAAATCATACGGCGAATTTTTGTACAAACTTCACGAAGCAATGCAGAGTTTTCTACATCATCCAAATCATCTAACTCTTGACGAATACGATCTTCAAGACCAGTTTCTTTCATAAATTCACGATACCCATATGCAGTTGTTGCAAAACCATAAGGTACAGGTACATTTGTAGAGGAAGTTAATTCACCTAAGGATGAGGATTTACCACCTACTAAATTTACGTCTTCACGTTTTAATTCATCAAACCATAATACATAAGCTGTTTCGCGATTCATGTGAGAACCTCCTGTTTGTAATTAGTGCAACACATCAAACCTTTTACATATAAATAGTATACCTTAATCAAAATTATGTCAATTTTTATGGGCATTATTATACAAATAAAACTCAACTAAAATAAAAAACTGTGATAAGATTTCTAAACCTCATCACAGTTTTATATTAGTTAAATTTAATTTTTACAAATTTACGCTTACCTACTTGAACGATCATACCATCTTCAAGAACTAGGTTTTCTTCGCCATATTTTTCGCCATTGACTTTGAATGCACCAGCTTTAATGGAGCGGCGTGCTTCACCATTAGAAGCAGTCAAACCAGCATCCGTACAGAATTGTGGTACGAAAATAGCTTCGCTAGGTTTATCAATAGCATATTCAGGAATATCTGTTGGCAATGCATGTTGTTGGAATACGCGTTTAAATTCATCTTCCGCTTCTTGCGCTGCTTGTTCACCATGATATAAACGAACGATAGTTTTTGCCAATTGCATTTTTGCATCACGTGGGTGCAATGTGCCATTTTCTAAACGTTCTTCCATATCGTCTTGATCTTCGATAGACATATCCGTAACAAGCATGAAATAACGCATCATCAATTCATCAGGAATAGACATGGCTTTACCATACATATCTTTAGGTGCTTCATCGATACCGATGTAGTTACCCAAGGATTTACTCATCTTTTGAACGCCGTCAAGGCCTTCGAGCAATGGCATAGTAATAACTACTTGAGGTTCTTGTCCTGCCAATTCTTGCAAGTGACGACCCATAAGTAAGTTGAAAGTTTGATCTGTACCACCAAATTCAACATCTGCATGCAATGCTACAGAGTCTTGACCTTGCATCAATGGATACATAAATTCATGTACACCAATAGGACGACCTTCTTTGTAACGTTTATCAAAGTCATCGCGCTCCATCATACGTGCTACTGTATACGAACTTGCCAAGCGAAGTACATCAGCGAAGTTCATGGATTCAAGCCATTCACTATTATCGCGTACAATTGTTTTTTCAGGGTCTAATACCTTAAAGATTTGTGTCTTATAGGTTTCTGCATTTTTTAATACTTCTTCCTTAGTAAGTGGTGGGCGTGTTACGCTTTTACCAGTAGGGTCACCAATACGAGCCGTAAAACCGCCGATTACAATAACCACTTGATGGCCAAATTCTTGGAACAAACGAAGCTTACGAAGTGGTACGGTATGACCTAAATGAATGTCAGGAGCCGTAGGATCGAGGCCCAATTTTACGATCAATGGTTTATTCTCTTTAATGGAACGTTCTATTTTTTTGACTAAGTCTTCTTCATTAATTATTCCAGATACGCCATGTGTAATTTGGCGCACTTGTTCTTGTGCTGTAATCATGGAAATCCTCCTACATAAAATCTGTTCTTTATAGTATACCATTATAAATAGGCTTTCACAATTATATATAGTGTTTGTTTTATGTCTTTTATGGTATACTATTTATAACTGCGTAATATATTTTACGTTATATTTACTTTAAAAAAGAGGTGACTCTATGGGTAATAACTCAAATATAAGAGCTCGTCGTAAGCCAGCTCCTAACCCGAGCAATCCAAAGGCATCAACTAAAAAGACGATTTGGATGATTGTATTATTACTTGTTCTTATTGTAGCCGGTGGCGGTTGTGGTTTTATAAGCGCTACCATGTCTAATCTTCCAGATGTATCTAACGTACGACCATCTGCATCGTCTCAGATCTATGACGTACATGGCAATTTAATTACTACGGTTCACTCCACAGAGAATCGTTTGCCAGTCCCAATTAATGAAGTACCAAAAGAATTACAAGATGCTTTTGTAGCTACTGAAGACTCCCGTTTTTATAGCCATCACGGTATCGACCCTATCGGTATTTTACGTGCTATTTGGGTTAATGTTGTACATAGTGGTGTAGCCGAAGGTGGTTCTACAATCACACAACAATTGGCTCGTAATGCATTTCTTTCCCAAGACAGAACTCTTAAACGTAAGATTTCCGAAGCTTTATTAGCACTTAAAATCGAACAGCACTATACCAAACAAGAAATTCTTGAAATGTATATGAACCAAATTTATTTTGGTCAAGGTGCTTATGGTGTTCAATCAGCAGCTCATGTTTACTTTGGTAAAGATGTACGCGATTTAACATTAGCTCAATGTGCTATGCTTGCTGGGTTACCTCAAAGTCCTAACTACTACTCCCCATTCAACAACTTAGAAGCCGGTAAAAAACGCCAGGCTGTTGTATTGGGCCAAATGGTCAAGTATGGTTATCTCACACAAGATAAAGCCGATGCAGCTCGCGAAGCAGATTTAGGTTTAGTTGCTAAGCAAGAGCAAACTCACGAAAACAACAATGCATCTTATTTTATCAATTACGTAATTGCTCAAATTTCTGAAAAATATGGTGATGATGCAATCTATAAAGATGGTCTAAAAATTTATACCACTCTCGATATGGATGCTCAAAATGCTGCAGTTGCAGCAATGCAAAACCTACCAACTATGTATACTGACCAAAATGGTCTACACCAACCACAAGGTGCTATTGTAGCAATGAATCCACATAACGGTTATATTGTTGCCATGGTCGGTGGTCGTGGAGATGATGCCTTTAACCGTGCATCACAAGCGGAACGTCAACCAGGCTCTGCTATGAAACCATTTGTTTACTTAGCTGCTATTCAATCTGGTAAAACTCCAGGTTCCATTGTTGATGACAGTCCTGTTGATTTTAATGGATGGCGTCCTCAAAACTATGAACGAAACTATGAAGGCAATATTACTTACCGTTATGCATTACAACATTCTCGTAACGTACCAGCTGTAAAAATTGCTGATGAAGTGGGCATGTCTAAGATTATCGACTTAGCTAAAAAGATGGGTATTACTACCTTAACTGATGAAGATAACAACTTATCAACAGCACTTGGTGGTTTAACTCATGGTGTTTCACCATTAGAAATGGCAGAAGCCTATGGCGTACTAGCTAATGGTGGTGTTAAGGTTCAACCTACAGCAATTATAAAAATTGTAGATCGCAACGGACAAGTGGTGGAAGAAAATTCCATCCAAGAAAAGCGCGTCGTTGAAGAAAAAGATGCGGCTATCATCACAGATATGTTAGAATCTGTTATCAATGGTGGTACTGGTGGCAATGCTGCTATCGGTAGACCTGCAGCTGGTAAAACAGGTACAACAGATGATGAAAAAGATGCTTGGTTCGTTGGATATACACCTGATTTAGTTGCTGCGGTTTGGATAGGCGATGACTACGGATCTGAAACATTAGGTATTACCGGTGGTTCAACGCCGGCAGTAATGTGGAGACAATTTATGTCGGCCGCATTAGCTAATACCCCTGCTTCTGACTTTAATGTACCTGCTAGTGCTCAAGCGGCTGTCAGCGAGGGCCATTATAACCCAGTAAAAGAAGCTCCGAAAAAGGACGACAAAGACAAAAAAGATGACAAAGATAAAAAGGATGGTAAGGATAAGAATGATGCAATCTCAAAAGATGATGACTCATCATCCAAGGTAGACTCTACAGATTCCAAACCAAGTCAATCGAAGTCTAAAAAAGAGAAGAAAAAAGATCGCTAACCACTAGCGAAGCAACATACTAAGAGGCAAAACCACATGGTTTTGCCTCTTTTCTATTACAAAAAAAGAAGCAGACTCATATTTGTCTGCTTCTTATCTAGCACTATCGTAAGGATTGTATATTATTTTAACACTACATTTGTAGCACCTGCGCCACCTTCATCATAGCCCGCAGTTTCAAAATGTGCTACTTGTGGCAAGGTTCGTAAATACTGATGAACGCCTTCGCGCAATGCACCAGTCCCTTTACCATGAATGATACGAACTTGGTTAATGCCGCCTAATAGGGCTTGATCAATAAATCGACCTACAGAAACAACAGCTTCATCTACGGTTTGACCGAGAATATTAATCTCTGTACGCACTTCTTTTTGACGTTGTACGGCAGAGCCACCTGCTTTCTTACGTGTTTTAGGTTGGGCCTTAAGATTATCTCGTTGAATCTTATTGGATTCTTCTCTCGTAGTAGATTGCAATTCATTTACTTTCACAGTAGCAGATAAACCATTGATATCTACAGTCACACGATTGCCCTTAATGGATAAAACCGTCCCTAACGAGCGCAAAGATGTGACATATACGACTTGACCAATAGCAACTGCATCAATAGATAATGTCTTACGATCATCGTTCACCGGTGCCTCTGGCACGTGAACATTAGAGATTCCTTTACGAGCTGCATTGATAGCGGATAGGCGCTTATCCTTATTTGTCTCAGAGAATTGAGCCTTTAACTGTTTAATAATGGCTTCCCCTTCTACGCGGAGACTACGTTTCATCGATTCCGCATCAGCTTGAGCCTTCGCTAACATCTGTTTGCGTTTTTCATTAAACTGTTTCTTTTCTCTTTCTAATTGACCACGCATACGACGTGTTTCATCTAATTCTTTTTTGAGTGCCCGTTCGCGTTCCGATGATTTACGTAATTGTTCGTTCAAATCAGATAAAACGGTTTCCATTTCGCTACTACCAAACTTAGATTTGTAATCACGAGCGCGATTGACGATGTCCTTTGGTAATCCCAAACGCGCTGCAATGCTCAATGCATGACTACTACCAGCTACGCCAATATGTAATCGATAGGTTGGCTTTAATGTACGCTCGTCAAACTCAACGTGACCATTCTCAATACCTGCCGTATGGTACGCATAGTTCTTTAACTCATTATAGTGAGTACTAACCATCATGAGAGTTCCCTTTTGCCGAAAGAACTCAAGTATAGATACAGCTAAAGCACTACCTTCCTCCGGATCTGTGCCGGAGCCGAGTTCATCGAGTAGCACAAGATCATTAGGACCACAATGTTTAATAATAGAAATCACTTGTGTCATATGTGCAGAGAATGTAGACAAGCTAGCTTCAATGCTTTGTTCATCCCCGATATCTGCAAAAATATTGTGAAAAATTGGCAATATAGAACCGTGATCAGCAGGAATAAATAAACCGCTTTGGTTCATAAGGGATAATAAGCCAAGTGTTTTTAATGACACCGTTTTACCACCCGTGTTGGAGCCAGTAATCAATAAAATTCGATAGTCCGTACCCAAACGAATATCTGTAGGTACAACTGTATTGGCAGGAATCAACGGATGGCGAGCACGCATCAAATTGACGTCACGCCCTTCGCTCAATGTGGTTTGTACTGCCTTTTGAGCTATAGCGAGTTTTGCTTTACCATAGACAAATTCAATATGGGATACCTTTTCACAGGCATCCATCAGATCATTACTATGTTGTTTGATAAGGGCTGAAAGTTCCTTATAAATGCGTAATACCTCTTGCTCCTCACCAATTAAAGCTTCTTGCAAGTCATTGTTTAGCTGTACAAGTCGCATCGGTTCAATATATAATGTTTGCCCTGTTGCAGATCGGTCGTGAATTAAACCATCAAAATATTGGCGATATTCTTGCTTAACAGGAATTACATAACGATTGTTGCGTTGCGTAATAATCGCTTCTTGGAAATATTTCTGATTATCCTTGTCATGCAATATGGCTTGAATATCGTGTTTAATACGATCTCGCGTCTTACTAATCGTATTCCGTAGGCTCGCCAATTTAGGAGATGCTGTATCGAGCAGTTCCCCTTTTTCATCAAATACACGTTTTAACCGTTGTTCCACACGGTCCATATTCGGCATGTCTTGCATCCATAAAGACAATAATGGGTATTCCATATACTTCGCTCTAAAGAACTTCGCCATACGTTTATAGGCACCTATGGTTATATAGACATCCCATATGGCTTCTCGTGAAAGCACAAAATCCTTACGACTCTTTTTACAAGATTCACGTATATCTCGAGTCCCCCCTAAAGGTTGCTCGATTTCTGTTTGCCAAGAGCGCAGTGCTTCTGCTGTTTCATCTAAAGCCTCTTGAATCTTTTCTCGATTCGTCATGGGTTCCAATGCTAAAGCCATTTCTTTAGCAATAATTGAACTACAATGACTAGCCAACTCTTCTTTAATTTTTATAAAATCTAATACATCTTCATTAAACAATGTACTACCTCGTTCTATAAAATACCTCTAAAATAATGTCCCCGTGTAATAGATTCGCCTTGGGAATCTATTTTCTTAGGTGGTGCCTCCATCATACCCGTTGCTATGCCAACATATTGGGATACAATATCTTTCACATAACTTGGTTTCATATGACGACCATCTACGCGTAATATGGAAATACCTTTTTGTAATAACATAGGTACATAGGCTCGCATATCCATTTCATGACTATTCATGATGTGCATACGACAGTATGGATCCGTACGAATTGGGAATATTTCACCTTTTCTATCCTTTAACGAATACGAGTCCTTAACACATGGCATAGGACAATTTACTTTACTACCTGTGCCAACAAAACTTGCAATAGCACAATATTCGGAAATCATCATTTCCGTATAGCCATGTATCATCGTCTCAATAGGAACGTGACTATGTTTAGCTAGTTCCGTAATTTGTTTTAAGGTCAACTCTTGCGATGGATTTACACAACTTATATGTAACTGTTCCCAGAAATGTAATGTAGGTGTATTGAAAATATTAAGGCCTGTATCAGCCTCAATGGCACCTGTATATCCTAATTCACGGAGCCATAATAATGCTTGTGGCATGTGAATAGAAATACTATCTGGATGAGCCTGTACGATTGCCTCTAATGTATGTTTATATGCTTCTACTTCATCATCTTTCACAACTCGTGGTGTAGCAAAGGTGCAAATCACATCAGATTGAGCACATAAACGGGCCACCTCATCATATATAGATAACGCATATGGTGTACGACTCAGTCTATCACCACCAAAAACGATTTTCTGTGCTCCACCAGAAATTGCTGCTTTCACACCTTCTATTTCATCGACACGAGCTGAAACCATAGGACAAGTATTATAGGATAACTCGTGTTGCGCCTTGAAATCATAATCTACATCGCCTGTTACTTGCAATGCTTGCCATGATTCTACATGATGTGTAATTAACGCTGTTTCTAATGCAGTTACGGCATCACGACGTAGTGCATTAAGAACACTAGCAGGCCACATATAAGGGCCATCAGGAATATCTACATAAGAAAGCCTAAATAATGTATTACCCAACCGACCTAACTGTTCTGTTACCTTCTCTAACGATGTGGGCACTTTATTAGCAATAGCTGGTACATACTCATTTGTAACAGTCACACTAAGACCAGAGTCTAGGATTGCAGTTAATTCAGTATAATTTGTTTCACCATTAGAACCAACACTGAGATATACAGACATATCATATTTACGGGTAAACTCTTGTAAGCCTCGTGACTTTGTATTCTTTGGTGTAGATGCTAAATATAATTGACCTACTGCTAAGCCCTCTGCAGGTCGCCCTTTATACAGCGTATCGGATACACATGTCCATTCGTCATCTACCGTATAATAGGTAACACTGCCATTAGATTGTAATATTTTAACTAATGAACCTTGTTCAATAGGTTCTGTTAAGGATAAGTAAACTTCCCCTTTTTTCGTATACGATTCGCCGATTGGCTTACCCTGGTGATTTGGCGCCACTACAGTCATCATTTGTCGACCTACCGTATCTTCTAAATAGGCTGTGGAAAATCCACGATTAAATCCAGAGGCTAGTGCTTTACGTTGATTTTCGTGAATTGATGCCTCATCCAATATCTCTCTATAAGTACCTATCACTTGACGAACATAGGATACCTTTTTCATACGACCTTCTACCTTAAAGGATGTAACACCAGCCGCTACGAGTTTGTTCATATGCTCACTATAATTGAGGTCCTTTGGACTTAGCAAATAAGCTTCATGTTTAGGTAACACACTTTCACCCTTAGAATCCAATAATTCATAAGGTAAGCGACAAGGTTGTGCACAAGCGCCTCGGTTACCACTGCGTCCACCGATGAAAGAACTCATCAAACATTGACCTGAGTAGCATACACATAATGCACCATGTACAAATACTTCAATTTCTGCCTTACAATGTTTGCATATATGTTGAATTTCCTTAAGACTTAATTCACGAGCCAAAACAACACGTGTAAAGCCTAGACTTTCATAAAAACGAACCGCATCAAGTGTAGCAGCCGTCATTTGTGTACTCCCATGAAGATGGATGTTTGGTGCAACACGTTTTGCAATTTCTGCAACAGCTAAGTCCTGCACGATGATGGCATCTACACCAATGGAATCTAAATCCTTAATATACTGTTCAAGGTCCTTCAATTCCGTATCGCCAATCAAAATATTAACGGTTACATACACAGACACATCTAAAATATGTGCTAACCGTACAGCCTCACGCAATTCATCAATACCAAAATTGGCTGCATGAGCCCGTGCGTTAAAGACCTTGCCTCCTAAATATATAGCATCTGCCCCTGATTCTAAGGCGGCCATAAAATTTTCCATCGTACCCGCTGGTGCTAATAATTCCATAATAAATCCTTTCTGACTCATTACCTATACCTTCTATTATACAACAGGGGATAGATAGACATAAAAGGGTTTACCATAAGGTAAACCCTTTCACGATGATTTATCGTAATTTACAATTTTTAGTTGCTAATGCATCAATAATCGCTTGAATTGCACCATCAATGTCTTCATCATTTAATGTGCCTTCCATCGATCTAAATTGTAAGTTATAAGCTAAGCTACGATAGCCTGCTTCAATATGTTCCCCTTCGTAAACGTCGAAGATAGATACGGATTCTAAGTATTCTCCGCCATGTTCCTTAATAAGCGCTACAATGTCACCACTTGTAACAGATACTGGTGCTACAATAGCCAAGTCACGACTTGTACCTGGGAATTTACTGAATGATTGATATCTAAATGGCGGTACTGTAATGGATAATACGGCTTCCAAATCGATTTCAAACATATACACTTTACCAGATAAATCAAAGTTTTTAACCACTTGTGGATGTAATTCACCATAGTTTGCAATCGTTACACCATTGACTGTGTAATGTGCACTAACACCTGGATGATAGTAACTTTCAGTAGAAGGTTGAATGTCAAATTCAGTTAAACCTAATTTCGCTAGTAAACCGTCTACCACGCCTTTTACATCATAGAAATCAGTATCTCGTTGTGCTTGATTCCATGCGGCCTCTGTTACCTTGCCCATCATAAGACCACATGCCATAGGACGTTCATGAGGTACTTCTGTTAATGGCAATGCCTTTGGTTCATATACATTAGCCGTTTCAAATAACCATAAATCTTTGTTTTGTTGTGCAATATTGCGTTTAGCTGCTTCAATAACAGCTGGCACCAACGTAGTTCTCATATATGGGAACTCTTCAGAAATAGGATTTAAGATTGGAATTGCCGTATAACGATTATCACCTTCTGGTAACATCATATTCGTAAGGCCATCTTTGTGCATAAAACTAAATGTAATGATTTGGCTAAGACCTGCATGTGCTAAGTAATGCGTTACTTCTTTTGTTAACGCTTTCTTAGGTGTCATACCGCCGGAGGATAGTATCGCTACAGGAATTGTAGGCGCAATATTATCATAGCTTACGATACGCGCCACTTCTTCTGCAATATCAGGCATACCAGTCACATCATCACGCCATGTTGGAACGAGTGCTTCGATGGTATCACCAGATTCTGTAATGCCGAATTCGAGCTTCGTTAAAATATCAATCATTCTATCTTTTTCAATAGATGTGCCAAGATAATCATTGATTTGTTCTGCTGTGAAAGTTACAGTGCGTTGTTCTACTGGTTCTGGATATACATCAATAACGCCAACAGATACCTTACAAGAAGGACAAATTTGTTGTAACAATTGTGCAGCACGGTCGATAGCATATGCTGTATATTTATGGTTTACACCGCGTTCAAAACGACCAGATGCTTCGGAACGCATACCTAATGCTTTGGTTGTACGACGAATAGATGGTCCATTAAATACAGCAGCTTCGAACAAGACGTTCGTAGTTTTATCTGTTACTTCACTAGTAAGACCACCCATAACGCCAGCTACGCCGATTGGGCCCTTTGTATCTGCAATGATAAGCATAGACTCATTGAGTTCACGTTCATTACCGTCTAGTGTAGTAAGTGTTTCACCAGATTTTGCACGACGTGCAATAAGGGTATGGTCCGCTACACAATCATAATCATAAGCATGCATTGGTTGACCTAATTCAAGCATAACGTAGTTTGTTACGTCCACTACATTGTTAATAGGGCGAATGCCGCTGTTACGCAAACGATTTTGCATCCACAATGGAGAAGGCTCGATGGTAACATTCGTAACAAGACGGGATGTAAATCGCGTGCAAAGATCATGTGCTTCGATAGCTACAGATGCTTTACCTTCGATGGACTCACCATTTTCATTCACCATAATAACTGGGAACAAAGCCTTTTGATTTGTCATGATACCGAATTCTCGGGACAAACCTACCATAGAGAAGCAGTCTGCACGATTAGCTGTTAATTCAAATTCATATACAGTATCATCAAGCATAAGTGCTTCTTTAATATCTAAACCAATTGGTGTACCTTCAGGGAAAATATAGATGCCTTGTGCTTCTTCTGGTCTTACCAAATCAGAGGAAATACCGAATTCAGCCACAGAACAGAACATGCCTTCTGATACAACACCACGTAATTTACCTTTTTTGATTTCTGTACCATCTGCCAAACGAGATTTATGATACGCAACTGGTACGATTTGACCGACAGCCACATTCGTAGCAGCGGTAACGATTTGCTTAGTAATTTCTTTCCCATCTTCAGATAAGCATTGTACTTGGCATACTTGTAATTTATCTGCATCTGGGTGTTTTGTAATTTCTACAATTTTACCAGTATAGATTTTTTTTAAACCTGGATCCATAGAAAGTACTTCTTCTACAGGAATACCTGCTTGTGTCAATTCATCCGCTAATTCTTGGGCAGGACGATTTAGATCAAGAGGTACGTATTCATTCATCCATTGTAAGCTAGCTTTCATTTCTACCTCCTAAAATTGTTCCAAGAAACGGATATCATCTTCAAAGAATAGACGTAAATCGCCAATACCATATAACAACATGGCAATACGTTCTACGCCCATACCAAAAGCAAAACCTTTCACCTTATTAGGATCATAGCCGTTGAGCTCAAGTACACGAGGATGTACCATACCACAGCCAAGGATTTCAAGCCACCCTGTATGAGAGCATACACGACAGCCTTCACCACCGCACATTACACAGGAGATATCTACTTCTGCAGATGGTTCTGTGAATGGGAAGAAGCTTGTACGGAAACGTACCTTTGTTTGATCACCAAACATATGGCGTAAGAATGTTTCAATTGTACCTTTCAAATCGGCAAAAGTGATGTGTTCATCAATAATCAAGCCTTCTACTTGATGGAATACTGGAGAATGCGTAGCATCATAGTCCCAGCGATATACCTTACCAGGCGCAATCATGCGAATCGGACTATTCGGTTCATGACGTTGCATGGTACGTGCTTGTACAGGAGATGTATGAGTTCTAAGCAAGAAATTTTCTGTAATATAGAAAGAGTCTTGCATGTCGCGTGCAGGATGGTCTTTTGGTAGATTAAGACATTCGAAATTGTAATAGTCTTGTTCCACTTCAGGACCTTCTTCTACGGTGTAGCCCATTTTCATAAAGAAATCTTCAATCATTTCATTAACAGTAGTCAAAGGATGAATATGACCTGTTTTTGGAGCTCTACCAGGTAGAGTGATATCGATTTTTTCCTCTTCTAAACGAGCGTTCATAGCTGCTGTTTCCATAGAGGACTTGATTTTATCGAGTTCTGCTTCTAATGCTTCTCGTACAGCATTCACAAGAGCACCCATCTTAGGGCGTTCCTCTGGGGATAGTTTACCCAAGCCTTTTAATAAAGCTGTTACTTCACCTTTTTTACCTAAATATTTTACGCGTACATCTTGCAACGCTTGTTGATCAGTGACAGCTTTGATAGCTGTTAACGCTACCTCTTTTATGCGTTGTAATTCTTGTTCCATACAACCGTCCTCCTAAATTTCAAAGTTCATCCCTCATTATATCAAATTTGGGTCGTCTTCTTCAATGAATCTCCAAGGTAAATCCGGTAAAGGACGCTCTTCTACCACAAAAAACGTACCTCTAGCTATATGTACCACTTCACCTAACTCGTTATAAATACGCGCAGTAGCCACCATCGTAGTTTTACCACTGTGTTCCACATTCGCTACACCACGCAATACTGTTCCGCCTTTGACAGCTTTCAAATAGTTACCATTAATATCAATGGTACTCACCGATTTTCCTAGTGTAAAGCATGCCGTTCCCATCAAGCTATCTGCAAAGCCAATACAAACAGCACCATGCAAATGGCCCCTAAAATTGCAGTATTCTGTTTCATTTGTTTGTAACGTCATTTCTGCATGACCAGGTTCTACAGTTGTCACCTCAGAATCTTTTACCCAGGAAAAAGGATTCTGTGTACGTAATTCATTAAAATATTCCAATAATGTTGTTGCCATAATTTCCTCACTAAATTAAAAATAGTGCGTTACATCATACTTAATTGTATCATGCAACGCACTGTATGCGAATATGTCTATTACATTATATAAATGTGAGATTTCCCAAATATCCGCATCTACCAATACTATTCATAGTGTAACGCATCAATTGGATTTAATTTAGCCGCTTTTCGCGCAGGATAAATACCGAATACCAAACCGATGGCCATGGAGAATGCAAAGGATAACACGATAGTCGGTACCGAAATAACTGTACTCATACCAGATGCCAATCCTATCAGTTTTGACGCACCTATGCCGAGAGCAATGCCTATGAGACCGCCCATAAGACTGATTACAACAGCTTCGATTAAGAATTGTGTAACAATGACAAAGTATGTAGCACCTAAGGCCTTACGAATACCAATTTCACGAGTCCGTTCGGTAACGGAAACGAGCATGATATTCATAATTCCAATACCACCTACAACAAGAGAAATAGCAGCTACAGCACCTAAGAACAAGGTCAAGGTTCCTGTCGTCTGCTCCATCGTTTCCATAATCGATTTCATATTCTGAATGTTAAAATCATCAAGGTTTGTGTCCTTAATGCTATGACGTACACGCAATAGATTTTCTATATCCGATTGCAAACGGTCAATACCGTTATCATCATTAGCAACAACGTAGACCATGCGCAAGTAATCGACACCTTCTACCCGCTCCATAGCCGTAGTGTAAGGGATGAAAATAGCATCATCTTGGTCATTCCCCATAGTACCATTCCCTTTACTGTTAAGAACACCGATAACACGGAACGGAATATTTTTAACGCGAATTTCCTTCCCCACTGGGTCCTCACCAGCAAATAAGTTCTTAACTACAGTTTGTCCCACAACAGCTACACGCTCACGATTTTCTACATTCTTGCTAGATATAAATCGACCTTCAGCCATGGTCCAATTATTTACATCTTGAAAGTTACTACTTACACCACTAACAGTAGTAGTCCAGTTCTTACTTTGGTATATAGTTACATAAGAATTAGCGGTATATGGACTTGCTGCCTTGACGCCATCTAATTTGCTAATAGCTTGATAATCAGAAACCTTCAAAGATTTCATAGATCCCTGTGATGGACGCACACCCGGTGTACGTGGAGCACCCGGCATAACCATCAATAGATTGGAACCTAAACTAGAAATGGAATTCTGAATATCTTGTTTAACACCATTACCGATTGACACAAGGGCAATAACAGCAGCCACACCAATAATAATACCTAGCATCGTTAAAATAGATCTCATTTTATTGGCAATCAACGATGCCCAGGCCATTAAGAAACTTTCTTTATACATGTGTCACCTCCTGAACAGGAGTCATATTTACATTTTTCTTATCCTCCACAATTAAGCCATCACGCAATACAACGTTTCGACTTGCATAGGTTGCAATTTCAGGTTCATGGGTAACAAGAATTATGGTACGCCCTTCGTCATAGAGGCCTCTAAAGATATTCATAACATCTATAGTCGATTTAGAATCCAAATTACCTGTCGGTTCATCGGCCATGATAATAGCAGGGTCATTCGCCAATGCACGGGCAATGGCTACACGTTGACGTTGACCACCGGATAGTTCTGCTGGTAAATGATCCATACGGTCACCCAAGCCTACAGATGTAAGCAAAGCCTCTGCACGAGCAGTACGTGTTTTTTTATCGATGCCTGCATAAACCATGGGCAACGCCACATTTTCAATAGCCGTTAGTTTCGTTAATAGATTGAAGCTTTGAAATACAAAGCCTATTTCTTTATTACGTACATACGCTAATTCATCATCACTGAGATTAGCTACTTCATTATCATTCAAGCGATAGGATCCAGATGTAGGTCTATCTAAGCAACCTAAAATGTTCATAAAGGTAGACTTACCAGAACCAGAAGGCCCCATGATAGACACGAAATCACCTTTTTGTACCTGTAAATCTATACCATGTAGAACGGGAACCGTTAACTTACCATTTACATAGGTCTTTGTAATACCTTGAATATCAATAACTGACTGATTCATAGTTCACCTACGCTTAAAATGGTCCACGAGAGTTATTCTTAGGACTCGTTACATCGCCGCTAACAATAATTTCATCACCTTCGGAAACGCCACTTAAGATTTGAACATTTGTATCACCAGTTACACCTGTAGAAACAGTAGTTCTAACAGGTTGACCATCTTTGATGACATATACATATTCACCTTGTTTATCAGTACGTACCGCTGTTAATGGTACAACAAGGGTATTCTTAATATCATCGCCAAAAATTGTGGCACGCGCGGTCATAGATGGCAAGAAATTCGAGGAAATATCAGCTGGAATCGATACTTTTACAGTATAGTACACTACGCTATTACTTGTAACACCCATATTCCCTTTAGTACCTTTTGCAATTTCAGATACATAGCCTGTGAAAGTTTGACCTGGTTTAGAGTCAACAGTAAATTCTACCTTAGAGCCATTTTTTACATTGCCAATATCAGTTTCATCAACTGTCAAATAAATTTCTAAATCAGACAAATCTGCAATAGTAGCAATGATCATTTGCGTCGAAATACCGGTACTAATCGTTTGACCCGCCTTAAGAGGTGTCCCTACTACGGTACCCGACATAGGTGCAGTAATAGTAGCATCACTTAAGTCAGCAGATACTCTATCATATGTAGATTGAGCTTGTTCATATGCGGTCACAGCATCATCATAAGTTTGCGCTGCTACAGCATTTTGATCGATTAGCGCTTTATAGCGATTCATATCTAAACGCGCTTTATCGAGAGCAGCCTTTGCATTATCAACTTGTGCTTGTAATTGTCTTGTATCTATATAGGCGATCACTTGACCTTGCGTAACATGATCATTTTCCTTGACCAATACTTTTTCAAGTTTACCAGCCACATTTGTGGATACATCGACATAATTAACAGGGTTAATAGTACCCGTAGCACTAATACTAGTCTTTACATCGCCCTTTTCAACCTTGCCGGTTGTATATTTCTGCTGGGTCTGTGCACTATCATTTGTATGAACATAATAATAGCCACCACCACCTAATAAACAGATAGCAATAACACCACCAATAATACGTTTTCGGTGCTTCTGAAATAATTCTTTCATATATACTCCTTAATAAATGAGTCATTTCATTATTATTTACCATATTGTACTAGAATTTTACCGATTATACAATATAATTTTACGAATTCATTTTAATGACTCAATATAGAGATTAATTCATACTGACTTTTATCAATGCCAAACTTCATTGTTTTAGCGTTTTCATAGGGTATAGCTCGAATCTGACCATCAACATACCCAGTAATACAATTATGCTCTCCACGTACTAAGCAATCCACTGCCAACTCACTCATACGAGCAGCTAAAATGGCATCTAATGCGGATGGTGCACCGCCGCGTTGTAAATATCCAAGAACTGTTAAACTCGGATCAAAGTATGTATGTTGTTTAATATACTCTTTAACCTCACCACTAGAGTAAGCCCCTTCAGCAACGAGTATAATACTATATTCTTTACCTAACTGATGAGTCTTATTAATATGTTCACATACCTCATCTAATGGCATTGGGTATTCAGGTACTAATACAAGCTCTGCACCACTCGCCAATCCCGCTTGCAATGCAATGTGTCCCGCATGACGCCCCATGACTTCGATTATAGCCACTCGTTCATGAGAGTTTGATGTATCCCGAATACGTCCTACCGCATCAACTACAGTATTAAGTGCGGTGTCAAAACCAATCGTATATTGAGTACCATTCATATCGTTATCTATGGTACAAGGAATAGTTATAGTAGATTGAC
>OGIQ01000323.1_pt1 | contig 17878 bp, 14 predicted proteins | sample 1571811 | NCBI WGS metagenome assembly OGIQ01 (sample SAMEA2582103, study PRJEB24529) | metagenome | biome: Human gut stool | place: China | collected 2011
TACCACCAAAAATACCGATACCAGCCGCACGCCAGCCTGATTCAATGGTGTTGTTAAGGAATTTATTATTTTCCTCAGCTGCTGCATTTGTCCCATTTGAAATACTTGACCAGATAGCTAAACCATCATCACCATTCCCACGGATATTAGAGTTTTTAACTGTTGAATTCTTGGTCCCTTGGGCAAAGTTAATACCATCAGCCAAGTTATTACGGATACGAGCATTTTCAACGACAAGACCATCCGTATACTTCATATTCCCCGTCTGGTCGTAGTCTCCAATCCACATACCGACTTCGAAATGCTGAACCCAGATATCATGAATGTTCGAATCCTTGCCAAGTGTTCCCGAAATAGCCTTGTACTGTGCGTCCTCGTTATAACGAGAGGTCAAGTTGGAATCCATATAAAGATTGCTCAACTCAATACCATTACTATTATGACCGAAGACAATTCCACCACCATAGCGTTTATCACTTGTAAAGTGCAGTTGTGTATGCCAAACACCAGCACCTGAAATTTTTAGATTATCAGCTTCGATATTAACTTGTTTGTCAAAATTGAAACGTCCCTCTGGAATATAGACAGATTTTCCACTGGCCTTAGCTTCTTCAACAGCCGCAAGTAAGGCAGCTGTATCATCACTATCATCATTGGCAGATGCTCCCTTATCCACAATACTGATGCTATTTTCGCCTTGGGTAACTGGAGCTGGAGCCTGTTCTAGCTCAATAAAATCAATACCGTAAGGGACATTGTCATCTTTCTTCTTAACTAAAGAAATCTTATCACCAGATTTCAATTGGATGTCCTTGAGGAGAAGACGTGTCTCATCAAAACGGAAGCGTGCACTTGATCCATCAACGACTTGATCATATTCGTGGTCACCTTTAAGGTACTGCCATGCTGAGTGAGATGACAAATCAAGATTACCAACGCTTGAACCATTAACCTGAACGTCCAACTGACCTGATGCACCATCAGGTATTGTATAACGCACATTCAAAGCATTGGCTGGCTCGGTGACGTTGAAAGTAACTGCTGCGTCTTTTTTAGGAAGCTCGACATAAGTTTGGTTAGTCGCTTCCACAGCCGTAGATTCCATGTCAGTTGACTGTTGGATTGTAGCTCCATTTTCGACAGTCGCATTTTCTGCTTCATGAGTCGTGTAAGGCATTTGGGCACCGTAGGCATCGGTGTTATACTCCTTGCCTTGTCTTTGACCCTCAGTCGCATTGGTTAAAACATTTGCTGAAATTTCTTGAGTTTGAGGGTTGCTTGTCTCAACCAATCGATCAATGGTCGGAGTCTGTTCAGCTGCTTGAACAGTGGTAACCTGTGGCTGAGCTGGCATAATATTGGCAGGCTGTGACGCTTGTACTGGCTCAACTGATGCTGGTTCGGAAGTCGCCAATTGTGCCGTTGAGGCTGTTTGAGGTGTCTGTGCCTGATTTGAGGCATCAGTCAAATCACTAATCGATTGTGCCTCATCAGCCTGAGCTGCTTGCCCATTGGCAAGAGCCATAAAGCCAATCAAGGCTGACGCTGCCCCAATAGAATATTTACGGATGCTGTACTTTGGTTTCGTTTTTCTTTCTTTAAACAAGTCTATTCTCCTGATACTTTTTTCACAATCTCTCTATTTTAGGACCAAGCCGTCCTTTGAAAGAAAATAAAGTTTCCCTCATATTAAAGATTGTTAATAATGCTGTTGTTTTTCTTATTAAAAACAAACCAAAGTAAATTATAAGGGATGAAAAAGTAAAAAAAAGGCTAGGCTATCCATTTTAACAAGGCCTTAACAAAATTGTCATATTAGAAAGTTCAGTCATTCATCTCTAAATTATAGTCTAAAAATGTCGCACAAAAAGGTGATTTCTTTCACGTGTAAGAAAGAAAAAACTATGAATTTCCATAAAGGCTTATTTAGCAAGAGTTATCAGCCAAAACAATCAAAATGTTTTAAATCTGTTTTCTCAGATTTCTGTCAAACGTTTGACAGTCTTTTTTAATTTTACGCTTCAAAGTATTATTTTCCGAATGTTTTAGTATTACAAATGTTAAACACCCAAAAATAAAAAAAGAGACAATAATCTGTCTCTGATTTTTCAAAAAAATAACTAACCTAACTAGATTTTACGATAACATTGCCTCTAGTTCTTCAAGCGACAGACCAGTCACATCTGATACTACTTCTAGAGATAGACCTTTTGAGAGCATCTTACGAATCAACTCTAAGCGCTCCTCATGACGACCTCGTTCCAAGCCTTCTTCACGTGCTTCATCAATTGCTGTTTCCATGGTCATATCATAATTTTCTTGAATACGTATGCGTTCATCAATCATCGCCTTTTCCTCCTGTGTCCAGCTGGATGAATCCATTAATGAATCGGCATGCGTGACCGCTTGACTAGGTGCCTTGGAAAATGGAAGATTCCCAAAGAACTCTAGCCACTGCCGCCCTTCATCCGTAATATGCTTACCTTTATTATACTTATCCAACTCTAAAAAGGCAATCTGAAGAAGATTCTGACGTTTTCCGTCCTTATAGTAGACATTCAAAGGCCTACCCGTCCGACTATTGGCCATCCAATAAGTATTAATCGGGGACTCCTCATCTGGCAACAAGGTCTTCTCCAAGATAGCTATACCATAGACCGGCTCCATCTGCTCATACATCTTATGCGTCTGCCCTTGTTGGCGTAATTGTTGCACATTTTCCACCAGCTGGTTAGCCAAATAATAATGAAAACGATTGAGAAAATAATGCTGCTTACGCACCTGAATCTCAATGATAACCTCGGTTCCATCATTCAACTTGGCTCGAACATCCACCGACGTTGAAAAGAGCTCATCCTCGTCAAAGTCCTTTTTATGAAGCTGTGTCCCCTCCAAAATCTGAGCATCCACAACATCCAAATCCAAAATATCTCGAATAAATGCCACCGTCACCTCAGGCAGGCTGAAAATCTTCTTAGCCATAATATCCAAGGTCGGTGAGACATGCTTGTGTCTTTTTTCCATCTGCTTCTCCTCAATTAAAAATAGAGGGTTGGCCCCTCTACTTCTATTATTCGGAAAAAGTTTTTAGATAGTAACTATAAAAGCCATTAAGAAACCAAATAATAGTTCACTTTCAAGTCTCTAAATTGATCATAACCCAAATACTCATCATTCTGCAAGCGACCTAAAACAATGCTAGGATGAATACCAATCTCATCAGCAAATTTCTTAATTGCTTGTTTATCAAAGCAAGCCCCATCTATGAATCTTTGATAGTCTTGAGGGGAAATTAGTAAATCTTTTGCAAACTGGTCTGCTAGCTCCTCAGAACGTCGATAAGAGTCACTACCTCCATCATCAGATGAAAAGTCATTCTGCAGAATATGTCCAATCTCATGGAAAAGTGAAAACCAAAAAATATCCGATGCTTTATTACGATCTGTTAATAATAACAAGACACTACCGTTTCCAAATTTCTTTGTTGCACCATTTAAATTGGCATTTGCTAAAGCAGGAAGTCCCACTAAGACAACCCCACACTCTAGCAAGATATCGGTCAATTCTTGAGCAAAATCCTTTGGATCTTGTCTCGTCAATTCTCTCAATGTTGGTAAACTTTTCTCTAACTTTCTGCGATTAAGCTTCGTGGTCGTTTTATTACGAGCTTTTTTTGAAGCCAACTCTAACATGATATTGGAATTAACGATACTCTTTTCGGTAAAGTCACGTGTATTACGATAACTCACTAAATGGTTAAAAGTCACGAGATATTCTAAACTCGATACCTCCAGAATCTTCCGAAGCTCTGTAATCTTTTCACCGGTACTATAGCGTTTCTCTGGAACGTAGCCTTTTTTCTTAAAATACTTGAAGTCAATCATCTCGCAGATTTCCTTCTCGCGGCCTTGATCAAACTCTCTTTGTTCTAAAATTTCAGCCACTTTCACATCATAAATGTTTTGAAGGTTGAGCCAAGTCTGCATAGAAACACCACTTAACTTGGCTAACTTATGAGCTGTCTCCTTACTAATAGACTCCTCTGCATTAACTAGTTTGCTGACAGTCTTGGCAGAGACTCCCAAACGCTCCGCAAATTCTTTCTGAGTTACGTTATAGTCCTCAATTAAGTCTTCAACATACTGACCTGGATGAAAAGCAACCAGGTCTTTGTACTCAACCACTTTTTTACTCATAATGATTGCTAACCTCCTCTATTTTCAAGATTTCGATTTCTACCGGACTAGAAAACACCTTCTCAAAATCTTCCTCACGAAATCCTACAATCAAACGATAGGAACTCCTTCGACCATCTATATCTAAAGCAAACTGTCCATTTCTCTTTCCCTTTAATTGGTGAAAATGATACTTAGGAAAAGCCGTCACACTAGCCAAAGAATCCGATACTTCCAAAAGGTTAATCAACTGGTGCAACTTTAATGCAACCTTATCCGAAAAATCCTTTTTCGCTCGCCTTAGCTCAGTGCACTGTTTCTCAACAGTTTTATTTGTATAGATAAGCTTCATAAATTCCTTTCAGTTCGATTTAAATTACCTCTTTGGTAATTTAAATTATATCATGCAATGAAAATAAAAACCAGCCAAAGGTTGATTTGGCTGGTAATTACTGGTAAGCAATTACCTATTCAATTTAAAAGTACAATTCTTATAATCTATTTTTATGTCCGGATCAACATTAGGAAAAAAAACGTTGAATAGGGAATCTTCCTCAGTCACCGCTTGCAGGTGAATTCCAATTGGAATCTTATCCGCCTTATTGCGATAAATGAGACGAGAATCCAGGCACACTGAACTATTTTTTTGTGCTTTTGTCACCTTCTCTTCAAAATGCCATTGACAGTACGGATTTAACCCATAATCATTCTCGTTGCTCCACTTCGTCTGAATAAACTGGGATAATTTCCCTCTATTTCTGGTATCGGGCATTTTTTTATCTCCACCAAATGCCGAAGCTATAATATGTCCTCTATGAAAAAAACTGTCATAATTATTATTTTTGTTTAAGATGTTCCAAAAAGAAGGGTTAACTGTATTACCTCTCTTATATTCCTCATCTCCTTGTTTGATAAAAAATTTAGCTCCAACGGGTCTTTCATAATCATCTTTTGAGTGGCACTCAATATATCCTGTTTCACCTTTATCCGTAAAATCAATTTCTGCAATATTATCATTCACTACAAAATAATTCGATTCATTCTGTCTTACAGGTATATTGTTACAATACTGAACCGAGCTTCCAACTAAATTATTAAGTTGCTCAATTGGAATATGAATTAAATCTAAAATTTCTTGCTCTGACATCGAAAAAAATCCTTTTCATTTTAGTCCCAGAATCTATCCTCACTTTTCCAATTTCTTCATCAGTAAAATCAATTTCTTCAATTGAACAATTTATAAAGTATCCATCCAATTTATGTATTTCTTTCTGTGAATATTGTTGTTTTTAAATTTTACGGTAGTAAAAAATCGACTATTTGTTTATATAAAAAAACTTGAGTATACAATTCATTATGTTTATAAATCAGTATCAATATAACTATCAAAATGCATAAAAGTCCATAAATAAACCTTTTATATAAAATTTCAATTTTTTCTAACCGTTCTAATTCAGTTCTATAGCTTTCAGAATCTTTCAAATTATTAATATAACTCTTATCTATACTGTACAACATATCATAATTTTTTTTAATAGCATCACACTCTGATATTATAGATTTAGAATCAAAATCCCATCCTCTAACTTTGTTTACTATAATTATACAAATTAAATAAAATATTCCAGAACATACAGTTAGGGACATCGCTAGCCTTGTATTAAAATTTTTAAAAACAAAAGTAGTTAATATTGTTACAATTAAAACTAAAAATTGCTGAGATATTGTATTAGAAATATTTTTTATACTGATCAAAATCTCTTTTTGTAGTTTTGAAAAATCTTCTGTTAACTTTTGTTTATCAGAGATAAACTTTTTCAATTTATCATTGATAAATAAATTATAATTCGATTGTACATCTTTTAAAATACACTGAAAATCTTTATTACTAATTGTATTTTGTCGCTTGATAAATTCAGAAAAAACATTTCTAAAAATTATCAACTTTTCATAATATGTTTTGTCATCATAAAAAATAAAGTCAAATAATTGATTGAGAGCAACAAATGAATCTATATTATCTATTTCAACACTATTCATTTCTAGAATTGCATTTTTTTCAAAACTTATAATATATTCATCTCTAGATATTTTTCTTTCCGACACTATACTTAGAAAACCATCAAGTGTCTCTCCTTTTAATTCATCAAAATTTCTATCTAAAATTATTTTAGGAATAGCACAGAGAATATTATGATTAAACTCCGTTTTTGAAATTAATACATCAGGTATCTGTAAATTTTCGTCACAAAGTGAAAAGACGGGCGAATATATATCACTATTTTCTTCTGGAATCCAGATTTTTATCTTAGTATTCCTGTTTTTAAAATTTTCAAAAGTTGTACTTTTTAAAAACTTTTTTCAAATGTATAAAAGTCATTACTGTTTCTAAAATACAATGACTGGCCCTCTAAAGGAAATTGGTTTTGTTTCATTGTTACAGCAACCTTATTGATTTCCTTAGTTTCTTTACAGGATTCTAACGGGTAATTATTACAAGTTATATCCAGTTCATTTATTTTATAACTATTGATCTTTTCCTTAAAACTATCTAACTCTTTCTCTGAAATTTCGAACTCTAAAATATAGATAAACTTATTTTCTTTAGAATCAATATTAATACGTCCGACAACATCATTGAAAGCGCCAACATATTTAATAAGTTCTTTAATCAATGTAATCACCTCTCAATCAGAGTAATTACTTCTTTGTTAATTTTTAAAACATAGAAATCGTCGTCGTCATCATCCCAATAAACATCTTTGTGACTCTCTAGACTTTTTAGAAAGCTAATTCTAATTTGTTGTTCATCGCCTTCAGCTACATATGTTACTTTAGGTGGTCGATATAACTTTGCTACAAAACTAGCTAAAACAGTATTATTTTTGCTTTTCGCTAAATCGTAAGCTTCAGTTGATAATCTTTCTATATCTGTTTCTCTATTTACTATATCAAAATCTAATACATCACTAACCTCTTGAACCAGCCCTTCAAATGATGTATCTCTTCTCTGAGATAAGAAATTTGTTAACTTCTCTTTTACAACTCCTGAATTTACTTCTGACTTTATGTATGGTTTAACAACAGTATCAATCGCTTGAATAGCTATTCGAGCAGCTGAATCCTCATCATCTATAACGTTATCACTATCTAAAAATTTTTTGAAGAAATACCCCGATATATTATCATCCGTTCTATCCAATACTCTTGAGTGGATATTTGTTCTTTCCGAATTTGGCACCTCTCTATTTTCTTTAAACTGAATTGTTTTATCTTTATAAATTACAGTAGCCTTTTGAAGTCTTGATTTCTTATCTGGCAGAATCTTGTCCAATGTAGTTAATGTATTTTCATCAGTTACTTGAATAGCCGTTCCTGTTTCCATCTTAACAAGAAATAGAATTTCTTTATTGTCAATCTCAGTTGTAAGTACGACTAAATAAAAATCATTTTGAAATCTACGCCCTATTGACTCTTGAAATTTACTTGCAATATCTTCTGAATTTCTATCGAAATTTTCTTCATTTTCAAATATCTCTGACACATTTGTTACTATTTGTGCAGAAGGTCTCTTGAATCTAAAATTTTTTGCATATTTATCATCAATGCATTTGTTTATTCTAGATTCTAAATCTTCTACAATTTTGCTAAATTCTGCAAAAGAATCATCAAAAATTATACCCGATAAATAGTGCGATTCTCCATGCTGATCTTTCGAAAAATGGAATAATCTTAATCTTTTTTCCATCTCATTACCTCCCAAATTTTATACCTTCACCTGCCCATTCATCAGCATTGGCAAGAGCCAATCACGAAGTTGGGTTAGTTCTTGGTTTTGGTTATTATTTTTATGTACAGCCTCATATATAGGTTTGACTATTTCAGAATATTGTTCTACAATTCCAAATTCAAATACTACTGGATACTCCATAATGTGCTTTTTATCACCCCTAGGCATTTTTGATCCTTTAGAACCTGCTACATCATAGTTAAAAAAATCATCTCTGGCAAGAGTTGCATAAACAAATTCTTTAGGAATTATTTTTTTCGTCCTAATACAAAGTACATCTGCACTACAACCGCCTGTTCTATCACTTAGCCAAATCTTCTTAAAATAAGGGCGAATATTTGAAATTAGAATATCTCCTACAGAAAATTTCGTTGAAGTTCCTGACTTAGGAATCGATGTAGTAAGTTCAATTCCACCCATATCTTCAATCATATTATCGGTTCCTACATAATTTTCTATATTAAGTTCAGAGGAGTCAACTTTTTCAGAAACATATTGACAAAAATCTCTCAATTTTTCCACTCCCCACCCCTCTGGGATTTCGCGTTTGAGTTTTGGGTTATAGACCATCTTTCCACCTGATGATTTGTAGGGTTTACCATTCTGGTCTGGGAAATCAAACTGCACAAACCAGTAATCATAGAGAATCTTAGCCATGGCTTCCAACTCTAGGTTGATTTGGTTGTTGATTTTAATCTTACGGTCTATATTATCTAAAATTGTTGAAATTCTATTCCAATCTTCAGATATTTTGATAGGTAACTTACTGATTGCTTCTTTAGTCAGTGCATTTCTAGTTCCACCCACTTTTGATATCTGTAATAAATATTTTTTTATGTATTGAAGATAATACATAACATACTTAGACTGTTCTGTATTTTTACATCGAATAATTGAAACATGTTGATTTACTCTAGCTGGCAATATTTCTTCTGGAACGATTGTACATCTTGCAATAGAATCACCAGTAATATTTAACAAAATATCGTTCTTTTCAACTATTACATTTTTTAATTTTTCAGCTTGAACCTCATCTATGTATGCCAAATTTTCTGTAGAAAAATCCATATCTAAAACATTTTGGCTTCTAATTAGGGATATTCCGTTATCAGTATATACAGAGTTTCCTCCTCTAGGAGTCAGTCCACTTCCAATTTTAGAAGTAATACTACTTAATTCTTTCCATTCACTCATACTTCAACCCCTTCATTTGCTCTTCAATCTCCTGCTCCAATGCATGCGATTGCTGGAAGAGGTCTGAGAGTTTGCCTTGAAAGTCGGTCATCTTGGCTTCAAACTCTTCTGCTGTAATATCTACATAGTCGATCTTGATGTCAAAGTATTGACCTGCGCTGAGAGAGTAGTTTTTCTCCTTGATATCCTCATAAGAGGCGGTGACAGAAAAGTCCTCGACGGCTTCTTTCCTGATAAAGGTCTCAACGATCTTCTGCTCTTCCTCAGGAGAAAGCACAGTCTTTTGATTCTTGCCTTCCTTGACCTTAGTTCCTAGATTTGAGGCATCTATGAGGACAATGTCACCCTTGTTTTTCTTATCAATGAAGAGAATCGAAACTTTGGTACCAGTTGTCGCAAAGATATTAGACGGCATAGAAACGACACCTGCCAGCATTTGATTGTCTACCAAGTGTTTACGGATTTTCTTATCAATTCCTGATTGAGCAGTTATAAAACCTGTAGGCAGAACAACGGCTGCTTGGCCATCTGGCTTCAAGGAATAAATAATATGCTGGATAAAGAGCTCATAGATAGCCATCTTGTCCTTAGATTTTGCTGGAGTTTTAGGCACACCTGCAAAGAAACGCTCACTAGCTTCTGGCAAGGTCTCTACTTGGTCCCGCCATTTTGAAAAGTCCAGTTTGAACGGAGGATTGGAGACAATATAGTCCATCTTTTCAGGATGGCGATTACGTAAAATGGTATTGCCTTCAACGATATTATGAATAGAGTGTTGGAGTCCATTCAAAATTAGATTGAGACGAAGCAGATTGGAAGATTTTTGTGAGATATCCTGACTATATACTGTTGCCTTATCCACACCAATACGACTGGCGAGATTCATAAGTAAGGTTCCAGAACCAGCAGATGGGTCATAGATACGCACATTTTGAGGTTTGTCATTACCTACTAGGATCTCTGCGATAATCTTAGCAACAGAATGGGGTGTGTAGTACTCGGCATACTTGCCACCACCGTCTTTGTTGTAGTCCTTAATCATGTACTCAAAGAGAGTAGAGAAAAAGTCAAAACCTTGAGAAAAAATATCTTGATTGAATTTGACCTTAGCCAACAGATTGATAATCGCCTTAGCCACTTCATTTCTCTTACTTGAATCTGAAATGTTATCGGTAATCAGGCGCTCATCAAAAAGACGAACAGTTGTATTCCCTTCTGTATGGACCGAGAAGATATCATTGTTGTCAATGGCAATTTGGTTGAGTGTGTTTTCAAACGTCTCATAAAAATCGGTTTCATTTTGCTTGCGATGAAGCGTTTCGATGAATTGATTTGGCTTCATCCAAGCTGTTGACGTTCCGATATCCTCTAGGAGCCAATCATAATCCTCTTCACTCATAGATACCAGATTCTCATAAGTGTTTTCTAAATCGACGTTTTGAGCTTCATAGAGAAACTTGTCATTCAAGAATTTGTACAAGAAAGATTGGGTAAGGAGCTTGTACTCTCCTGCTTCACCCCCTAAACCAACATGGGTAAAGACTGCTTTCAAATCATCTACCAAGTCTTGGACTTGGACCTTATATTTTTCATTCATTAGTTTTGATATTCCTGTTCGTATTCTTCAAATAAAGATTCAACAAGATTGTTGAAGTCTTGTTTTGTCAACCTTTCATTTCCAGTTGATTCTGTGTTTTTCATTTCTTTGCGTGCTTGTTCACGAATCATTCGTTTCAAAAAATCATTGTTATCAAGGACACCTTGATTTAGACCAATTTGATAATCTAAATTAGCTTTTGACCCTTTGATCACATGGAAGATAACTGGAAATTCACTTACCACGGTTGAGTTGGTAACATGTTTGAAAGAGCGAGCTGCCATTTCATCGCCATTGAAATTCATAGCTAGTCGTCGCATTCGGCTCTTATAATCTTCAAATGCGTCGAACAGATTTTGATACTCAGTCTGAGTTTCTTTGATATTCTCCATTGTGAGTCCTTCCTGCTCATAAATCATATGTTTCTTCATGATTCTACGGAATTCCTCATAGAGATTCACCCATTCAGGGTCTTTTTCATCTGGACGACCGTTAATCCCACCTGCTACTCGTTTGCGAAGCTCGTAGAGATCATTCGCTGCTAGTCGTAACTCTTCTTCTGCGATTTTAACGAAACTAAATGTCGTATCAGACATTGCTAGATTGAGCAAGGTTCGACTTGAGAATTCATCAGGTTTTTCCATAAGTGAGAGGTTCAACAAACGTCTTGAAATCACGTTCAACAAAGTCGAAACCTGGTTAATGTCAATCTTACTTAGAAGTTCATGATGTCCTAAAAGTCGAGCAACATTATAAAATTGCTTCATCGCTTCTAGCGCTTTTCGTAACTCGATAAGTTGATGTCTATCTCTCACTTCATCAATAGTTTGAGAGAAGAACTCTAGATTCTCAGTTGGATAATTCATCAAAATTGTCTCTGATTTTTCAAGCTGTTTACTAATTTCATCTGCTGAAACAAAGAGAGAACCAAAAACATTTTCAACATCTTCTCCTGTGTTTTTTAAATCATACTCCTGATTGAGTTCCTCCAAATAAGCGCGATTGGTTTTATCAAATTCTTTCGAAATATCTGCAAAGTCAATCACATAGCCAAATTGATAATCCTTATATGGACGATTCACACGTGTCAATGTTTGAAGTAAGTTATGAGCCTTGATTTTGCGGCCTAAGTACAATCTTTTCAACCTAGGTGCATCAAATCCTGTTAGTAACATCGAATATACAATAACAAGATCAATTTTACCTTCTTTATAGCTTTCTACACGATCTTTCTTGTACTCTTTGTCACCTTCATCATGAAGGATTAAAGCTGATGTGATATTTGTCTCCCCACGACTTCTGCGTTCTTCTAATTGCTTTTCAATCTCACGAGCTTGCTTAGATGAATCGCAAACAATCATTCCACCGATGGAATCATCATCGAAGACAACATCACGTGCTCTATTAAAATCATCTAGAATGAAATCCAACATTGGTGAGACATAACGTGGATGAGCAAAAATATCATCTTTTGAAAGATCTCCACGCAAGATTTCTTCATTGATTGTTTGAAGAGTCTCTTTATAAGAGGTTTCAATCTCTTCACGCATCAGACGAAGTGTAAAACCATCATCAATCGATTGATTGTAGTAGTATTTATGGATATAATCACCAAAAATATCGCGGGTCGTTGCATGACTTTCCTTGGTTTTACCATCTTTTTTATATGTTATTAATGGTGTTCCAGTAAGTGCAATCTTAATAGCATTTTTATCTGCATTGTATAGATTTGGTAGATAGGACCCTTTCTCATTATATGAACGGTGAGCTTCATCAATAAAATAGATATTTTGACGATTTAAATCGTAGCCTGAATGATCCGTCAAATCTGAATTATCCTTAAATTTCTGAATATTGACGACAGCAACTTGATAAGCATCATGTTTTTCATTCAATTCTTGTGGACGGTTAATCCTTTTTACTTTTAAGCCACGTTTCGTAAACTCTCGCGTAGCTTGGTCTGCAAGATCTAAGCGGTCAACTACAAAATAAAACTGAGGAACAATTTCCTGTTTCGAGAAATAATTTGTAAGGTACCTGATATTAAAATAAGACAAGGCAGTTTTTCCAGACCCTTGTGTATGCCAGATGACACCTTTCTTCACTCCTTTTTCAATTGCATCCTCAATTGCTTTTGTTGCAAAAAACTGTGGATAACGCATCACATGTTTTTGCAACTGAATAGTGCCATCTTTTGAGTGTTCTTCTACATAAGCTAATCCATAGCGAAGCAAAAACAATAATCTTTCCTTTTGATAGAGTGATGAGATAAATGTATTACAAGGTGTACTTGGATCTTGATTTGTCTTAAATTCTGGCTGAGATTTCAAGGCAAATCTATTAACATCTTTTAATACTGCATCAATCTCCTCCTCACCTAAAGAACGTATAGAATAAATTAGCTCCTCTTCTCTTTCTTCCTTAAATGCATTGAATTTAGTTTTTGAGAATGCATTTGAACAGTAAAAAGACCCTTGCTTTTGTTGACCTTGACCACTGATATAAGGTAAATTATCTGAGAACGAAATCAATTGGGTAATATTATTGAAACGACGGAATCACCTATTCTCAAATCTAACAGCTGTTCTTGATTGCTCAGATTGAATAGCAGTCTTACCATCACGAATGGCATTAGGTTGTTTCACCTCAATATATGAAAGTGGCAAGCCATTTATAAAAATGACGATATCTGGTCTAAACTCGTCTCCTCCATTTTGACAGGTTACCTCTAAAGCAAGGTGAAATGTATTATTTTCAGGGTTTTCCCAGTCAATATAAGTTGAACCACTCTCACTTACTATACGGTTATAAAAGGCACGTCCTAAGTCGTTTTGATCTAATTCAATCTTGATATTATTAAGTTCTCTTTCAACATCCAAATCAGTTGCATAATTGTTGAATTTTAAAAATTGCTCTCTAAAGATTGAAATTAAAATATTCGTTTCGGGGTCTCTCCCCATAATCTCCTTACCATTATGAGGAAGATATGTATACCCCAAACGCATTAAGTGTAAGGCTGCTGGAATCTGAACCCTAGTTAATTCTGAAAACTCTCTTCTAGAAACCATTGTTTCACCTCTCCGTCCTGTCGTAATCCCTTACATTATAGCATTTTCACGGTTTCTTTCATAGTTTTGGGAAAATTCGAACAAAAAAACACGGCCCGAAGGTCATGTTATTATCATTTATTTACCCATTTTTTCCTGTATGAGTTTTTCCACTCTTTGGTAACTGGCTTCAATCTCTTCCTTGCTAAAGAGTTTTGTTTGCAAGTCTTCCCAGCTACTGCCGATGGCTGGATTAGTCTGATTCTTTATAAGCTTCTCCTAGTCTTCCTCCCTATGAATGGTAAACCCTGTAGCTTGTTGGTTAGCCATGATGGTCATGTCTGAAATTTGGACGCGTCGTGGTTGCTTGGTGACGTAGAGAACTGCGTCCGCAATATCTTGAGCCTGGAGGGCTTCTAAACCTTGATAGACTTTGGCTGCCTTATCCTTATCACCGTGAAAGCGAACTTGAGAGAAGTCGGTCTCAACGATACCAGGTTGAATGGTTGTCACCTTGATATCTGTGGCAATGGTATCGATACGCAAGCCATCACTGAAAGTTTTTACTGCAGCCTTGGTTGCTGAATAAACGGCAGCACCTGCATAGGCATAGATGCCCGCCGTAGAGCCCATATTGATGATATGGCCCTCATTGGCAGCTACCATGCTTGGCAAAATCTGACGTGTCACCATCATCAAGCCCTTGACATTGGTGTCGATCATGGTCAGCAGATCCCACTCTTCATAATCTTGATAGGCTGTTAGGCCTAGTGCCAGGCCTGCATTATTGACTAAAACATGGACTTGCCCCACACTTTTGAGAATAGCTTGGCAAACATCCTTGACCATGTCCATATCGGTAACATCCAGTGCAAAAGTCCAAACTTTTTGGTATGGATAGGTTGCTTGGAGTTCCTCTTTCAAGGCTTGAAGACGCTCCACACGGCGACCTGTTAGGATGAGATTTTCTCCCTCTTTAGCAAAGGCACGCGCCGTTGCTTCGCCAATTCCTGATGTTGCTCCTGTAATAAGTACGTTTTTAGGCATGATATCCTCCACTCCTATAGTTCAGCTGCCCCTAATCGTTATTTGTCAATTCACTCAACTTCTTGATAAAATCAGGAAATTCAAGCTTGGGCAGGGTAGATTTTTTATTTCCTGACTTCCAAAATATCCAGAGTAACTGGTTGAAACCGTCTTGCAAGACCTTCTTTTGTTTGTCCGAGAGATTGCCAAATTCTTGCAGCATCTGACCTATCTGTGGCAAGGCTTGGATGCCAATATCATCGAGGCTTTCAATACCTGAATCAAGGATGGTATCAAAAACCAAATCGCAAACTTGCTTGAGTTCTTGATTGGGCAAGGTCTCAATCCACTCTTGGAAGGTTTCTTCCAAACGTTGACTCAACTCTGTTGGCTGGTCCTCATAAACAAAATCATTTGCCACTAAATCAACCTCCCAAGTCAAGGCGTTATGTTGAGCAAATCCAATGCCTTCTGCTGCGACTAGCTGGGCAGGCCTATCCCAATAGAGCATAACCCCCACAACAGAATCTTGAGGTCTAATAACTGTCATCCTGGCTTTTAACTCTTGGTAAGAAGGCTTCTCTAAGAGGCACTTCATCAAGCCTGGGGAATCTAGGAGCAAAAGCTCTGCTATTTGCTCACGTAGAGCAGTCGAGCTTTGAACAGCCGAATAGAGGGCAAGATTACCACCCTTGGAATGTCCAGAAACAGCGATATAGCCACTGAGTTTTGGCAAGTGCTCAGACAGAAAGGCAATAGCTGAGCGATGGGCTGGAATTTCCCGACTGTATGTCAGCTGAAAATCCTCCTTCCAGCCAATGACGCTATCATCTGTCCCACGAAAAACAATCTGCTGGTAGTCCAGTTCAGGCAGACTAAAAATCATGGCTGCAAACTGCTTTTCGACTTCCTTGTCCAAGACACTACAGTAGTCACTTAGATTAAGTCCAGCGAAACGCTTCGACCTGACCATGGCTTCAGCCAAATCTACCCGTTCCTTAGTCACCATGAAGCTGTAGTCTGGATTTAAGTCCTTCCCTTCAGCATAGTCATGTAGATTGATGGTTTCCTTCAAATCACTTGCTGAGAGCCATTTTTCATAAGTCAGGTAACCAATTTCATTGATGCAAACCTTATCCAAGATATTAAGAGGCTCTTGGTCGAAAGGCAAATCCTTAACCTTTTCAAGATAATCGATTAAATTGGACATCATTACTCCTTAAAGTCTTTCTTACTTTGATTTTACTAGAATTTTCAATAAATTGTTAGTGAAAAATGTGATATGATAAGAGAGATTATTTATTAGGAAAAGGAAGCTTATGACTATTTTACGATTTTACCATATCTTACTAGCCCTCTGTGGACTGGTAGGAGTCTCTATCCAAATCCATGATGATGGTTGGGGCATGTTGCTCTATTACACTGTTTTGTCCAATATCCTGGTCTTCTCTAGTTTGATTTTCTTTATCATCTATGACTTCAAAAAAGGAGATGCGACGACTAACACCAAACTCTTGCGTTACAAGGGTGGCGTAACCATGGCTATCCTCATCACTGGAGTCATCTATCATATCCTCTTGGCACCTATTACAGAGCCTGAGAAATTCTGGACGCTCCGTAACTTCTTGGTCCACTATATTGTGCCTTGGGGATTGGTGCTTGATACCCTTATTTTCGATGCTAAGAAAGCCTACCGTCTACGTGAGCCAATTTACTGGTCCGTGGTCCCTCTGTCTTACTTTGCCTTTGCCCTTCTAAATGGCTTGGTGCTAAAACTCCCAATTCCAGGTGCCAAAGATAGCCCCTTCGCCTACTTCTTCATCAATGTCAATAAATTTGGTTGGAACAAGGTTTTGGTAAACGTCCTGGTCATCAGTGCTGGGTATATCGCTGTTGGCTATCTCTTATATCTCTTGAAAAAATTTATCGGACGTAAACCAGCATAAAACACAAACTGAGCTACCCTAGGTAACTCAGTTTTTCTATTGCAACAAACCCAATTTATCAAATGCCTTATACAAGCCATCAGCCTCAACATCGTCTGTGACTAAGTCTGCCATGGCCAAGATTTCTGGCCCACCATTTCCCATGGCAACTCCAACCTCACAGTATTCCAACATAGGGATATCAATCTTTGCATCGCCAAAAGCAATGGTATCCGAAGGCTTAGCACCCAAATATTCCAAAATAACATCAATGGCATGGGCCTTGTTAATATGCTTAACACCCAAATCACCAAACAAGGCTGTCTCACCTCGACCTCCCCAAGTATGGGCTTCAAGCTGCGGAAAAGCTTCTTTAGAATCCAAGTGATCCTGATAAGACTCCAAAACGAAACTGACCTTGTTTAGGTCGTCACGGTAGAGTTCCCCACCATACTGGAGGCCATGAATGAAATCTTCTGGTTCCTTACCCTCCACAGACTCTGCAGATTGCCCTTTTTGAATAGCGTAAGTCTTAAGTGTCTCACGCGCCCGCTCCCGAAAATCAGGACTAGCAAAGAGACCATTATTGCTCTCCAGATAAAAGGCAAGATGGCGCTCTGTTAGCCAATCCACAATCTTTGCTGCATCTTCCTTGGATATCAACTGATGCATGAGGACCTGGCCATGATACTCCACATAAGAGCCATTACCACCAATCATCCCATCTAAACCAATTTCCCATAATTCTGGTTGCATTTCTGCCTTGCTACGTCCGGTACAAACATAGACCAGATGCCCCTTTTCACGCGCCTGACGAATTGCCTTTACTGCTGACTCTGGAATGCGGTTATGATAATTCACCAATGTCCCATCAACATCTAGAAAAATAAGTTTTGACATGTTTTCACCTCGAGTCCTCTTTTACTTTATTATACCCTGATACTGCTCCAAGAGATAATACTTTCCTCAGATAAACTGATACTATCCTATGATAGTGTTGTCTCCAATCCAAAGCATTGCCATTTCTCCTGAAAGAAGCTATGATGAAGGTATGAATGATTTAAAAACTCTACTGAATCACCTGCCCTATAAATTAGCAGCCTATGATGCCCAAGGAAACTTTC
>OGIQ01000341.1_pt1 | contig 16916 bp, 16 predicted proteins | sample 1571811 | NCBI WGS metagenome assembly OGIQ01 (sample SAMEA2582103, study PRJEB24529) | metagenome | biome: Human gut stool | place: China | collected 2011
TGGCGTCGAAACCATTTATGCCTCACTTTGATATAAATTATATCATATCTAAACAGGGAAAGGAATCGTATGATTTCTTTCCTTTGTTTTAATATTATACTATAAGAAGAAATTGTTTTCTTTACAATTATTTAAAAACCGTTTACGACAAGATTAAATAATTCTCTAACAATGTATAATTTTAATTGTCAATACTCCATGTTTTTTAATAGAAAGATTTTAGATTCTCCCTTTTATAAATTAACTTATTGATAATCACTTCACTTAGCGCTGATAAGGGATATTTAGATTGATTAACATATATAATTTGGATTTTAGTCCTGTAACCAGATTTACGGGCTTTAAAATATCCTTCTCCATTTATAGGTGCTAGAATTCTTTACCAAATCTCTTATTAATTCAGACTTTTCTACTGAACACTTATCAACCACTTTTGTAACCACTGTAGCACTAATTTGGATACCACATCTATCAAATGTTGATACAGTTAAATCTTATCCTGCTAAAATCTCTACACGTGTTTTCCTCATATTATAAAGTCATAATTATACAAGATATTATTTAGATGCTTTAGTGAAATTTTCTGTAGTCGTCTTGTTGTCACATAAAAATTTTTACTGTTATAATATAAAATTAATTTATCTATTTAGTTTAATGCAATATATCCATATACTATAAATATATCTGTATAGAGTTTCAAGCTACATTTCATTTTTATCTCTAAAGATCAATACTTAATGGATAAATTTTAATTTTTGTTTCCTTATTATTTTTACTAAAATAAGCTTGATAAAGTTTAAAGTTATCATCTAGCTCTGACTTTTTATTGCTTAAAATCTCCATTACTTTTAATTTATCAGATACAGATGTATTATATCCAAAGATTATACCTTTAAGTTTATTTGGTTCATAAAATATCTTTCGCGTTTGCTCACTAGTATATTGATAGTTATAATCAAAAATTATCCCCCTTACCTCTTGTTCATATTCCCAATCTACTGTTTTCTTTGTATAAAGTGATTTACAGATATCACCATATTGTTTAATCCACTCACTGTTAATACGCATATTATACAAGAAACATTCTTTATTAGTTTTACTATCTTTATACCAAAAATCAAGGTGATCATCATCATAACGAATCAACAAAAAGAAGTTAATACACTCTATATTAGAACTATATTGAGTTTCAAACAATCCTTCTACAGCAGGAGTGCACTTCTTAAAGCTATCATTCAGGGTTTCATCAAAAATTAAACAAACCCCTTTATGATTATCAGCATAATGCCCCCACATAGCGGAGTTAGAATATATTTTCGAAAAACAGGTCATATAAACATTAGGCTTAACTAAATCCATCAATCTATTTAAATACATATTTGGATATTCTGTATAAAATAGTATAAATAACTCAAGATTTAACCATTCTTCATCTTGTAATTTATGTCGAAACTCTAATCGTTTACTTAATAACTCAATTCTCTGTTCATCTAAAACTGATATTTTTGTACCTTTGTTATATTTTGGAATTATAATGTTATAATCAGTAGGATAATTAATTTTAGGGTTTGGCAAAATTCCAGCTTTTTCAAACTGGTCCATTATTTCTTCTAAAATTATAGGCTGTATTATCTCCAAATAATATAATAATGCATTTTTATCTAATCTATATGAATTAAATACTTCATATACTTGCCGTATTTTAGAGTTTTTCAATAATCTATTCATTGTAATATTTAATAAATCTCTATATAAACTTGATAATAATGACTTTTCGTAGATATCGATGTCAATAAAATTAGCCGACATCTTACTGTTCCCTTTAGTAAAACTAGCCTGTAAGTAAAAATCACCTAAACACATAACATAATGTTTTAAAAAATTCCTCCATAAAATGGGATCTCCATGCCACTCTAATTCAAAATGCCCTTCCATTGGATCATTGAAATTTTTGACATCACTAAAAAAACAATATGAATCTTCTAATTCTCTGTATTTAATTAATTGATTAATGCTTCTAAATCGATATATATTACTCATATTCTCTCCTTTATTAATACTTGGGAACAGCGTAAGTTGTCTGATATATCTACGAAAGTTACAACCAAAAATGTAGATGTCCATTATACTGAAACACTAACTAATTCTGCTGAACAAGGTATTATTAGTCAGGTTGACTTCTTTGATAAAGAAATTTCAAATAAGGATAATATTAATGGATATTATATAGTCGATAACAATGACTTTATTTATAATCCTAGAATCTCAACATTAGCACCTGTAGGTCCAATTAACCGGAATAAGTTGAACCGTACCGGTATAATGTCTCCTTTATATACTGTTTTTAGATCATCTAACGTAGATTTAAGTTTTTTAGAATGGTATTTTCAATCAAACCATTGGCATCGTTATATGAAATTAAATGGTGATAGTGGTGCTAGAGCTGATCGTATAGCAATAAAAGATTCTACATTCTTTGAAATGCCAATAAAAACTCCAGTTAACATCAAAGAGCAAGTACTTATTGGAGAGACATTAGAAAAGTTTAATCAATATATTACCCTTCATCAGTAAAAGCCATTTCTACAAAATAAATCTCAAGCTAATCCAGCCATCGATCGCATCACCAGATCAATATCTCTATTTTCCATTTCCTGAATTATATGTATATATGTTTTCTGTGTCGTCGTCATACTCGCATGACCTAAACGTCTTGCAACACTTGCAATTGACACTCCTGCGAAGAGCAATAACGATGCATGTGTATGTCGTAAACCATGAATCGATATGACTGGTATTTCTAATTTTTTACAATGCCGTTCTAATACACCATTTATTGTTGAATTGAATACACGACCTTTTATGAATATAGGCTTATCTTCAGGTAATCCTTTAATCAGTTCTGAAAACTTTATAATAGTTTGCCAATCAAGCTGTATTTTTCTTACTGATGATTTATTCTTTGTTGGTAAGAATCCTCCAGCACCTTTATAATCCCACGTCTTATCGACAATCAATGATTGATGTGAGAAGTCAAAATCTTTTGGAGTTAATGCTAAAGCTTCTGAAAATCTCATTCCAGTTTTTGCAATTATCAATATCAACCAATCCCAATTAATTTCTGACGTCAATTTCAAATTTACTAACAATGTATGTAATTCAAACTGATTCAGATATTTAATCTTCTTAATTCTCGGTGTCCGGCCTTTTATAATAGCCTTTCGAGTTGGATCCCTATCAATTAAACCTTCATCCACTGCATCTAATACAGCTGCTTTTATTTGATGATGAAAGTCCATCGTTGTTTGTCGCTCATGAAACTCCGCATAGTCATTTAATAGTTGTTGATATGAGATCCTATTTAATTGTGATAGCCTAAGTTCAGGGACTAATCGCTTTAGCCATAGTAGTGTTATCTCATATTTTCGCATTGTTACATCACGAATAGCACCTTCTTTATATATATGTATCCATTTTTCATAATAAATATAAAATAGTTCAGACTTTTCCTCTATTGTTAACATAGTTTTACCCCACCATTTACGCTGTTCCCACATAGAAATGGCTCTTGCTGATGAAGGGTAATACTTTTATCTAGTTGATTAAATAGTGTACTAATTAATTCTTCTTCTTTGGAATTTAACGGTACATAACCACTAATATTATCAATTATAGTTTTAGATAAACTAGGAACACCAGTTGATTCATCATACTTTTTCCAAGGTATTAATTGTATTAAATAGTATAAGAACAAAATTGAATGATGATCTAATGCGGTAAGGTAAAACAAAGTATCTACTGTCCAAAATGGAGCTTTAAGATATTGAGGCTTATCAATCGTTCCTTTTCTACCAATTCCTATGGCATCTATATTTGATAAAGCCTCATTTACACTTAACATGTAGCCACCAGTACCATACACAGGTATATTGCCTTGCTCTAGGTGTTTATAGTCTTTACCTGAATTAACTTTTAGAATATCTAATAACTTATGCTGTTCCCAAGTGTACTAAAAGAGGTAGAAAAGTCCTATTCGATCTTTTCTACCTCTTTTCCTTACATTTTGACGCCTAATAGGGCTAATTGTTCGGCTATTTCTTTTTCAAGTTTTGCAATTTCTTGGTTATCTTGTTCAATCATACGATTAATCTCATCAAGATCAAGTTCTTCTTCTTCCTCAAAAGTGTCTACATATCGAGGAATATTTAAATTATAGTCATTTTCTTTGATTTCTTCGATAGATGCAACGTGTGCATATTTATTGACATCTTGTCTATTACGATATGTGTCAATAATTTTAGCGATATTTTCATCACTTAAATTATTTTGATTCTTACCTTTTTCGAATTCATTACTAGCATCGATAAATAGTACATCCCGTGTCGCACGGTTCTTCTTAAATACAAGAATTGTTGTAGGGATACTTGTGCCATAGAACAAGTTCGCAGGCAAACCAATCACCGCATCAAGGTAATTCTTTTCTATAATAGTTTGGCGAATCTTACCTTCTGCTGCACCACGGAATAAAACTCCATGAGGTAAAACGATTGCCATTGTACCTTCATTGTTTAAATGATATAAGCTATGCAATATGAAAGCATAATCTGCTTTAGATGCTGGTGCTAATTTACCATATTCACTAAAGCGTGGATCTTTAAGTTTACCTTCATTATTATCCCATTTGGCAGAGTATGGAGGATTAGCAACAACCGCATCAAAGGAACGTGGTCTATCGATACCATCACGGTCAGGACCATCAGGCCAATCACTTTCAAGAGTATCAGCATTATTCAGTGTCATATTATTATACATAACACCATGCATCATCAGGTTCATTCGAGCCAAGTTATAAGTTACTGTATTTAATTCTTGCCCGTAAAAGCTAACTGCACCTTGACGAGAACCATCAGGGAGTTCATTACGAACTGTCAACAATAATGACCCAGAACCCATTGTTGGGTCATAGACTGTGAAAGTATCATTGTGAGATTTTATATTACCAGTAACAATTTTAGCCAAGATTTGGCTAACTTCATGAGGTGTATAGAATTCACCACCTTTTTTGCCAGCATTAGCTGCAAATTTACCAATCAAGTATTCATAGATTTCTCCAAGAAGATCTCTACCACTTTCATCTTTGTACTCAATTTCATCTATTTTAGTTACAACCGCATTCAACGTTTTAGTTCTACCAGTAATTGTTGAACCTAATCCAGAATCACCAAGATTAACATAATTAAAGATACCTCTAAAATCAGCTGCTGCTTCTTCATTTATTTCAGCATTCTTATTAAAGTTTTCAAATAATCGTTGATAATCACTAGGAACAACGGATCCATTATGAACATTTTCAATCAAGGACGCCCATGTATCCTCCGGATTAATAGCATATCCTAATGTACCCGCAATATCGATTAAACAATCCTCCAAACCAGCCTCTTCAACAAGTTCTTTATAGGCTTCATTAACAGATTTATCATCAGAAATATCAACTAAATCATTATTAACAAGATATTCTTCTTGATGAATAGAAAGGTATTTATAAAATAGAAATGAAAGAATGTAGTCTTTAAAAGAACTGGCATCCATTGTGCCACGTAAATCATTGGCAATAGCCCATAATTGACTTGAAATATTCTGTGCTTTTGATTCTGCCATACAAAATCTCCTTTATTTATACAAACATCTGTTGAAGTAATGCTTTTTTCTGTAATTGTAAGTGATCTAACTTACGCTGATGAAGGGTAATCATTTTAGCAATATTCTGAAATAAACTACCAATTCTTTCTTGTTCATCCAGATTTTTGGGATATTCAATCATTGTATCTTTCAAAGCAGACTTAGATATCGAACTAACCTTTATCCCCTGAACTAATGGTCTAAGCTGCATTCTATAAGAATTCGAGTTTAAAAAATTACCTAAATAACCTTTACCAAATGGAATTAATGGCCTACAAGGAATTGTATGTAAACCACTTAGAATAAATGGAGCATTTACATTCTGCAACTCAATTGCTTTACCAACAGTATCATCCTCAGCGGTATCCGAAAAGATGATATCTCCATCTCGGAGTAATGATTTACTAAATTTAGATAAATCAAACTCAGAATTAATATAAGGTATATCTTTACTAGATCCGTCTAGTATCTCATCAAATTTAACAAGGATATCACCATAATGAATATTCTTTACATTAGGATTTTTATAATTTAATGAGTCTCTAGACAAAGTATTATTTTGTAGGTATTCAAATATTTCACCCAACTTACGCTGTTCCCAAGCATCAGTAAATCCAGGAAAACGAAGCTCTGGATATCGCTCTCCATCTCTCGGAAAAAGCTTCTGAAGCAATGCTTTTTTCTTTAAAAGTAACATTTCCAATTTATGTTGATAGAGACCTAAAAGCTGATCAAATTTATACAGTAAATCACTAATTTTAATTTGTTCATCCTTAGCCGGTATATTTACTGTTTGCAATAATAATGACTCAACATTTACAGATTGTCGTTCATAAACAGTACCTTGTTGATATCGTAGAGCTCTATTAATAAAACATTTACTTGTCAATATATATTCAATAAACTTTGGAAAAACTATATTTGTCTGCACCTCTAACGTAACATATATCGGTGAAAACACTGCATTCCCATATTTATTTCTAGCTATTGCTCCAAACTTAAGATTTGCAGGATTATAAACAATATCATCCACTAAAGTCATTTTATACTTTTTACTAGCTTTATTACCTACTACTAATGCTTCCCTATCATATCGCTCAGTTTTTGGAGTTACTCCTGACTCTACAGTAAAAGATACCAAAGGATATTTCTCACTTTGAGTACATAATACCGACCGCTCAACAAGCAAATCAGCTAATCTATATTCTTTCCATAACCTGTTACAGTTAGGAAATCGTAGCTTTGGAACTTTTCGTTTTTCCTTATTCATCGCAATCCCTCTTTTCTTTTACCATACTAACACTACCTTTCATTAACATAGGAATCTGCAAATTTATATAATGCAGCTACTAGCTCATTGCCATATGTAATCTTATTAAGTGCAGCCACGTCTTTATCTTGTGCCTTAGCTTGATATTCTTTACGAGCATCTTTCTTCAGTTGACTAATACGTCCAGTACTATCAAGATCTTGTTTACCTGCAGTATGTCGGCCAAATAATTCCAAAATTTCATCATTACTAATAACATCAATGATGCCCCATTTTAAACGGAAGTCAAAGATATTATCTTTTACAATAATAGTATTAGCATCATGTATAATATCCAAACTAGATTTCAATTGAACGGGATACGTTACTTGATGACCTTTAGGAGGATAGTTACCACTATAAATCGCATCAGCAGCATTATTAATTTGTTTTGCATATTGACGGTCTTTCAATGCCATAGCAAAATCACTAATCTTATCTCGATAGTCAGCAGCTACATCCATACGGTCCTCATGCACTGCATTCATTAATGCTTCTACCAATTCAGTTAGATAATCATAATTAACACTAACATCTTTTACATGAATCATACGTAACTCAATTTGTGCTACAGGAACATCATGTATTTGTGCAATCCGTTCTTTCAAATCGTTATATAAAGATGTTGTTAGCATTTCCTCTTGTTCAGGTGTCATGCCAAGTAGTGTAACAAGTTCATCTGGATTATCATAGTCAAAGCCAACATCCTCACCATTAACTGTTTCTGGATCATATTGTTTTAATTTAGACATCCCGGAACTATAGGTCTTCATGAGATTAAACATTTCTTCTTGCTTAGCTTCACTTGCCGGTACTTCTGTGAAAGTATCGGTAATATCTGCTAATTGGTCTACTACATGTTTGACCTCATTAAATTGTTCTTTGAAAGATTTTGCTAACACACCAGCAGCTACTAACTCTTTAGTATCTACCAAAGTTTCTTGTACATCAGCGGAAGCTTTATTAGCATAAATACTCAAAGCCCGATTCATAAGTTCTTCGTTCTTAGCTGGCCATCTATAATTAACAATACGTCCCCATGGTTTACCTTGATTATCAGCAATACGGTTTGTTCTGGAGTAAGCCTGAATCAACAACGCATCCTTTAATGTACGGTCTACATATAACGTATTCATTTTAGGTGCATCAAAACCAGTTAATAGTTGGTCTACAACAATAACAATATCTAAATATTGCCCATCTTCCGCAGTACGATTTAATCGTGTTGTCAAATCTTGTGTATACCCAGATACATCATCTAGACCAAACTTTCTACCAAACATCTTATTATAATGATTCATAGCTCGTAATAAGCCATCATTAGTCGTTAATTGGTTATCACTATTATTTGTGCTTATGCTAAACGTAACGCCAACCTTCAGAGTAGGTAAGCCTTGTTCGGCTCGTTCTTGATTAACACGTTCAAACTCGTCAAAATACATCAGTGCCATTGGCGTACTTGGACGATTACCACCTACATGAGTAGTAAGCATAGCGTTATAAGCACCATCATTAGAACGATTACGCCAGTTCTTGAAGATATCTTCTACAACTAATCGCACATGATTAGGATTGTTATCATAGAAACTAGGTTCAATCATATCATCCATGTCATTATCAGTAAGATTAGCGATTTTACGTTCAATATCAGCATCATTCCAATCAGGATATTGTGCCTTATAAAATTTAGGTAAGTATTCTTGTTTCATTTGATCTTCTGCAATAGTCGTTTCAAAATCCACCTTGAACCCTAATACATTTTTATCGGCAATGGCTTCACGAATTGTATAAGCATGGAGTAATTTACCAAATACTTCATGAGTTTTAGTACCTTTTTTACCAACAACCTCATCAAACATTGGGGTTCCTGTATAACCTACCCATGCGGCGCCTTTAAATACCTTTTGTAATTCTTCGAAGCTTTCACCTCCAGTCGAACGATGAGCCTCATCGACGATGAACACAAATTTTTTCTTAGGTATCACAAAATTTTTACGTTTAATAAGAGTATTTAGCTTTTGTACAGATGTAACAATAATTCCGTAACCACTTTTGTTCAATTTACGCTCTAAGGCATCTGTATTTAACGTACCACTTACATTGTTATTCTCTTTACCCCCATCATCAATAGAGCCTTCAGGGTCATACGCTTTATAATTATCTTCGGTTTGTTTTGTTAAAGCAATACGATCTACGACAAAGATAACTTTATCTACATTAGGCATGCGACTAGCTAGCCATGCAGTTTTGAAACTAGTAATAGTCTTACCAGAACCAGTGGTATGCCAAACATAGCCTAATTTATTAATAGGCAAATCAAAGTCAGCTCGTTTTAATTCATTTAAAACTGCTTTCGTAGCATATACCTGATATGGGCGCATGACCTTAAGCATCTGTTTATTCTTGGTACCATCAAGAATAGTAAATAATGTAGACATTTGATGCGCCATAGGTATGCTAAGGAACATATCTGCAAAGGTAGTCCAATTACGAACAACCTTGTTATCATTAGGATTTTGCCATTCAAAAGCAAAATCTTTATTAAACAAATCGGCCGTAGTATTCGCCATATATTTAATTCGATTTGGAGTCATTGCGACTAGAATTTGAACTGTTGAGAAAATATCACTATACTGTTTTTCCTGAATATATTGATGCATTTGATTTAATGCCTCATCTACAGAATGTTTTACAGATTTTTCCTCAATTTGGATAATTGGCAAGCCATTAATAAGTAGTGTTGTATCAAAACGACGTTCTGGGCGACCTGCAATTTGTGGTTCTCTCTTAACTTGGCTAACCACTTGGTAAACAGTATTACCTGCCCCAATTTGTTTTTGATCAAATACTGTTAAAAATACATGGCGGCCATCATCTAGGTCTACCTCTACTTGGGATACACCATTGATACCATATAGGAACTGTCCTGCTTGATATGGAGTGTATAGTTCATTAATTACCTTTTGAACTTGTTTAAATTCTGTATCACTTAATGGTTGCGTCAATTGATTTTGATTTAATTGATATAAAATCTTGCGGAAGTTATCCCAAAGAGCCTCTGTTGTTTTTATAGTTGGCTCATACTTCCAAAGTTTACTTTTATAAACCTTCATATTACCATAAGCATCCATTATATCGCCTGTTTGTTTAATATTAGATGTATTAGTAACAATCCCAGTTGATAACTGCTCAATTAATTTATTTTCAAATTCTAGCTCTGTCATATTAGTTTACTCCCTGTAAGATGGTAATTGCTTTCCGATATGTATTATCTGCCATACGTTGTTTTAATGCTTTCAAACGTAATTGTTTAAAGTAAATCTCTCCTATTATACGTTGAGTTTCAATGGATGGTAATTTAGGTAACTGTATATCTTTTAACAAACTAAGACTATATCGTACAACCTGACTCCCTTGTAAGTTCTGTTTAAACTGTTTTTTAATTTTAGGATTTTCATTAATCAAATAAGCCATAAACTTTTTATCTATTGGTGTATTTAAAGACTCCATTCGAACATAGTTTTGGGTAAAAAGATATCCTTCATGATCACTAGTAACAAGTGTAGCTATACCAGATATTGTACTAAATATTAAATCTCCTGCTTTAAGAGTGGATCCTTTATACTCTGTACGAATCTGCTTTCTATCACTCATAGGTCCAGGTACACCAGTTAAGTCTTCATATAGTTCATTCTGTCCATACAATGTATACAACACTGCATTTTTACTGGTACTTTCCTCTAGTCGATACTGTGATACTCCTGTATTACTATGAAATATATCTTTAATATACACTAGATCACCTCTTCCTTAAAGATAGCTTTTCATTTTATTTTTATTTTTGCATGTAAAAAAATTACACTGTATAACTTTTAATTAAAGTATACAGTGTCATTTATGTAAAATCAAATATAATTTTGTAATTTTTAAAAATGCAATTTTAATTTAGATATTATTGTTTCTATTACGTATTTCTTTTAAATTCACGCCTTCCTTATTTTTCCAAAGAAGTAATCCATTAGCGGTTTGACCGATCAAAAACATAGCAGCTGTAGAAGGGCTATTAAACAAAATATCTTCGATAATACAATTATTATTATCTTTATTTGCAAGTTTACGTCTTAGTTTAAGTGACTCAGATATAGTTTGAGCAGTCTTATGAGAAACTTTACTTCCTTTTAAAAGTAAAAAACCTTCATTAGTTTCTTTAGCATAACCAGTAATCACTTCATTACCAACTTTTTGAGTCATAGTATAAATAATCTCACCCTCGCTACGACCTGAGTCAGCCAACTCATCAATTGGTGTTAAAACTTTCTTACCTAATAATCCTATTGGTAACTTTGAGAACTCTACATACGCTAATAACTCACTAACTTTTTCTTCAGTTACATTTCCTAGAGTGGGTTCATTTTCATTAAAGACCCTATACCGATTGATTTCTTTAATCAATTTATAGTAACGATTCTCCAAAAAATTTAAATCTGTAGGACCAAAGCTATCGTTCGAAGTTGTTAGCACTACAGCCTCTGTCCAAAAGTCCTTACTGCCATCCGTATCATGTTCTTTTAATCGCTGTAATACACCATCATCATTTTTACGAATTCCAGCCTGACCAATATATACTAATGGTTCATTATTATCATCCATACCAAATAACATATAGATTGCACTTTGATGTAATGCACTAATCTCTTTAGATTCATCTAATAAGGATCTAGGTATTTTATAAACTAAACCGGTCCAATTCGCTAAAGTACATTTAATACGACCAGTAACCTCTCCGTCTAATAAAAATAAATTTACATTCTGTCCCTTAAGCATTTATACGCTCCCCTATGTATTGTGTTTAATATCTATAAATATCTATTCGAACTTAAAACATCTGATTTTTATATAATATATCTAGTATGACATATTCTTGAAATACTGTACAATCAAGTATCAAAAAGAATATAGAGCAAAATGTCCCTTAACAATTGCGTTTTGCTTCATTCTTTCAAGTCATTCATCAAGCACTTTTCATCAATAAAATAATATTCTAAAGTCAGATACTTACACTCTACTTCTTTAGCATTTGTTGATATTTATCAAATTCAGCCTTAGCCACATTAATTATTTTTCTATATAAATCCTGATTAACTTCCATATCTGTATAACGAATAAACTCACCAGTTTTATCAAATGCTTTCGATTTCGCAGCAAATGGATTAACATGAGAGGCCACGCCAGCTTCCCGCCCAATGATTACTGCATCATGATATGGATTAACATAAAACAGATAGTAAGTACCTAAATGACTACCTCCAGATGCACAATAAGCCACAGGAACTAATCCATAATCCTTAAATGTACGCATAGAATATGCTGCTACTTCAGATACAACACCATCATTTATAGACATATCTGCAACAACCCAACCATTATAAGGACCGTAGCCCTCGCCTTTACCAACTATCTCAGATGTTCTTGCATGACAACTAAAAGCAATTGTGCTAATAGCTAGTAATGCTAATAATAACTTTTTCATTTAATTATTTCCCTCCTGAATCCTCTCAAATACTATATATATATATAGAATATCATATTTCATTTGACTCATAGTAGTATAATATATTTATAGGAACAAGGAGATGATATCTATGAAATTTACAAAACGTATACTCATCATGACTGCTTTAGCCGTAACCGCAGCTGTATCTACAGGATTTGCTTACGATTATGTATGCAATAACTCTCAGTATAATTGCAATACTAACACACAATACAACTGCAATAACAATGCAAACAATACTAACTATGCACCATGTAACAATAACAATCAAAACTATTGCGGTTCAAACTCTAATACTAGAGGATGTGGCGGATACAGAAGATAATAATATAAACACGATAAAGCCTATAGTACGATATATGTACTATAGGCTTTTGTCATATACTTTCAGAAGATAAGAAAAATATTAAAATAGTACCTATTAATAAATTTGGCTATTTATGCCCCACCAACTGATAGCTCATATCCACTAGTATTTTAAGTTTCTCTATATCTTCATACCCTTCAATATCCACCGAGATCCAGTGTGTTTTATTCATATGATACGCAGGATAGATTCCGTTTTCATGGATCAGATTAGGAATCAAGTCAGGTTCGCATTTAGATTGACTATATTCATAGGTTCATTTGTATCATGACCTACTTGATAGCCTTTAATAGCAAAAATTCCAGCAAACCATTTTTGGTTATCCCTACGGCGGACAACCATATAGTCAGGGTATCTCTCCCAGGGATAATCAACATCGCAGACATATTCTTGTTGTATGTACCTAAGTAATTCATTACGATTCATAATTTCCTACCGCGTTTTATAAAAGTCCATATCGAACATATCTTTTGGTATAGCTGCCATACCTGGTAGACTTCTTGAGTATTTATCTGCATCATTTGCATTATCTACATATTGAACTATGTCACGCAGATCTTTTGCTGGCGTCTCATAATCAGAGTTCGCCATTATAAAGTGTGTATACAAATATTTATCGTCATACAGCGATTGAATGTACATTCTAGATGTAGAACGTTCTACCTCCATATAGATGGCCGGAGTAGCATCATTCCATACAGTAGCGTATTGGATTGGTTTATAATCAGAATAAGGCTTATACATAATGAAATGTTGTATTAATTTAGAGTTAATTTTATGGCGATTTGCTAACTCCTCTGGCCGTAACTCTCTGACCATAATGCCTTCACGATAACTTTTACCATCATAAATATAAATTGCATCATTATCCGGACCATGATATGTCAAATTACTTGATTTTAATGTTTGGAATGTAAATCCATTTATAGTTATCGGTTTAGTTTTGGAAAGTAACTGTTTAGCTGGTTCAATAGATGGTAAAACATAATTAACTAATGGAGACATTAATTCTTTATACACATATTCCTGATCATGTTTCTTTAACAGTTCTACTTCTCTTTTTTTAGACAAATCATAACTTATACGATAATACATAGAAGGCTCTGATTTAACGCTAAAGTTAATTGCCCCTTCTAAAGCACCAGTTTGCGTTGGACTAATCTCCCATGTAGCATGTTTAATAGTAGGATATGAAAAGGAGTTTCCTTTTATGGAGTTTTCATTATCCCTACGAATGGTATAATGTAAATTTCCATCAATCAAAAGAATATTTCCTTTTTTAACATCTGTAGTTAATGGGTCCCCTTCCACAGTTTTACCAAACTGACTACTCACAGGCATCGTAAATTTAATATTTGCACCATTACCTTTAAGAATAAAAACAGAGGACGAGAAATTTACGGAATGATTCAGTTCCTCAGTAATGTATACTAACTCATCCATTGACCATTTTCCAGGCATATTGTTAGTATATTTTGCCTTAATTTGACTACCTACATCTACTTCCATATCCTTAGCAGTTTTATCAACTTTACGATAGTTTTGATACGCATCCTTTGAAATTGATGGATCTGCACCGGGAATATTCACATCAACAGCATAACTAGATACACCAACAGCACTTAACATTACAGCACTTAGTAATAATCGTTTTAACATATACATTTCTCCATAAAATAGTAATATTAACTGTATTGTAACTTGATCTATAAAACAATTTTCTTTAATTTAGTTCTTAACTGGTATCATATTTTCAAAACTTGTACCATATGCTTCTTTAAAAATATAATTTCCCACTACGTATTTAGGATCATGTAAAGCTACATCAACATATTGTTCTGCCCTATTATTAGAACTTGCAAAAGGTATACCTTCATAATTAAAGTCTTCTATACTATTCATAGTCAATCTCATACCAGAACGAGCTTGTTTGGCATAAATAAGCAAAGAATAATCTTGTGAATACTGTGGTACACGCAATATGCTAGCTACTGTATAGCTTATATCATATCGATATGTAACTAAAACCTTATGAATATATGGATTAAGTCTATGACTATTTTTATTTTCAACCTCATATACAACTGCTTGAACTTTATAAATAGATTGATCTTCTTCAATACTTTTAATAGAACTCTTATCTACAAAATATGTGATAGAATTCTTACCTGTAATAATAGGAATATTATTTTTATTAATCTTTATATCTTGCATAGATATAGCCTGAATTTGTAATGGTAATACTATACAAGACAATAATAAAATAATAAGTATTTTTTTCATTATATTTCCTTCTCTCTTATCTATTTACATAAACTTTTATAATTTATAACTCTAGAATATCACATAATGAACTATTTCTTTCATTTTATGAAAGCCTGTAATACTCATCTAAGTATTACAGGCTTTTTTATGACTATTTCAAATTTCTATCAGAACTCAATCTACCAATATATTATTTTCTAACCATTCATACGGTTAAAGTATTCAATGGCATTTGGTGAGAATTCAACGAATGTATTCCCATAAGAGTATGGTCCCAATTCATATGGTTGGTATACAAGACCTATAGCCCCTTTACCTTTTAAGTAGTAGTTATCAGAAATATATTCTACATTCCAATTAGGTAGTAGGTCTGCTTTTTTATGACCTTCGCTATAGAAGCGCAATATACCAGAGTTAATACCTCGTTCTATTTGTTGTGGATTAGCAATTTTTACATAGTTATATAGTGGAATTCTTTGACCCGTAATCTTGTTATATACTAAGCCTTTAGTGTTATACATTCCATGTGCGGCACCAGCATGATAGTGATATGTAGTTAACAAAATAGATACTACTTGAGCATCTTCATAGGTAACTTTATAATTTTGCTTTACTTGGTACGCATGTTGATCATAATAAACTGATTTCGCATATAAAACATAGTTAGCAATGTCTGTATTAATTGCTTTTTGTGCAAACATATTATTGGTATATACCAATGGATATTTTAATTCCATGTTTACATCAGATTGACTACCTGTAACAACAGTTGCATACGTAGGCACAGCAATCATAACACCTAACATAGAAGTCATACAAAGCTTTTTCAACATTCCCATAATAATGTCTCCTTTTAACAAACACCTTCAAATAGGTTCATTATTGTGTTAGTTCTACAAGCTATGATAAAACTCCTCTTTTGGTATTTCACTTTTCTGATAATGTATTCATTATATAAAATAGCCAAAACTATCTACTATTTCACACTAAAGTGTTAGAAAGAACTCCGCCTAATACAGCAATAATAAGTCCAAGTGCAATCATCCAAATTGATATAAACCTTAAAACAAAGGAAGTATGTGTATAGATTTGTATAGTAAATTGATTATATTCAACCGATCCTTTAATCACCTTATCGCCTACTTTTTTCATTACTGTATCTAGCACAAAAGGATCTTCTGTAATGGACAGTCTATAGGTGCCTGGACCCGCATCAAAGGTATATAGTTCCATTCTTGAGTGAGTTAAACTATTAACCCGGGCACGCATAATAGATAGAAATAAAGGAATCGTCCTTCCCGTTGTTTCATCAACTAAGTTAAACCCAAATTCGCCAATAGGCGCCTTAGTAAACATTTTTCCACTAAGCCATACCCCATACGTTCCTGCTCGCTCTAAAGTAAAAGTGCCTTCTTTATTTACATAAGGCATCTCATAGAGCATCTTAGTTCTACCAAAGCGAATCGTATATTTAATACCTAAATAGAACAAACAAAGTCCTAACGGTATCAACAGATAAAATAACTGTTCCATTACCTACTCCTCCTCTATTCTCCCGCTTTTACACAACATGATGGTATGTTCACTATAGCATACTTTCAACATACAAAAAAGGACCCTCCAAAGAGAGTCCTTAATCTGTATTGTTATGCTATTAAGCGTTTTTAGCTACTTCAACAAGTTTAGCGAATGCTGCTGCATCGTTAACTGCCAAGTCAGCCAACATTTTACGGTTAACTTCA
>OGIQ01000353.1_pt1 | contig 16356 bp, 12 predicted proteins | sample 1571811 | NCBI WGS metagenome assembly OGIQ01 (sample SAMEA2582103, study PRJEB24529) | metagenome | biome: Human gut stool | place: China | collected 2011
TTGAGGAGAACTTCAGGAAGGATGTGAGCGTTATGTGTAACTTGAGTCAGGGAATAAAAGAAGATGGTATTGCGATTGGAGCAGCAAGGGAAAAAGCCAAAATTATTCTTAATATGTACAAGAATGGTTTTACAGCAGAGCAGATAGCCTCAGCTACAGATAAGGATATAGAAGAAGTGAAAGCGATTATTGCAGGGAAAGAACCTGCACTTGCATAGTTCTTTTACAGTAGCAGGAAAACAGTTTTCTGTGAATAAAATGGTTGGAATCAAGCCTCCAAGTCTATAATAGATTTGGAGGTTTTCTTCTGCCCATTTGAGAGGAAAGTAATCTCCAAAACAAAATGATCTGTGATACAATATATGAAAGAAATTTTTGAAGTATTGGATTATAGAGAAAAAGCAGAGTCAATTGTAAGTTAATTTGGCTTACATCTAAAATACAATGAAATTCCATGATATTGGTTCAATTAACATATATACTTTAGAACAAAAAATAGAAGTGGTACATTTAAATCAGGCAATTAAATTTTGGAACTTGTAGTTGACATAGTTGAGAAAAAATGATAAATGGCATTAACGAAAGAAAGTTGCAATAAAGAATTGGAAAGATAAGTAGAAAGAATTCAGATAGTATTCTTGAAGTAATTTTATAGAAACTACGCAGAAAAAAAGAATGTGAGGTATAAAAGAGAAGATATGTCAGTTGAAATAGTTGGAGCGCAGGGATTTGATTATCAGTATACTGTAACATTATATATGATTTTGAAATATTTAGAAATGGATCATTTTGAAGTTTTGGTAGAAAATGAGAGTTTTGAGGATGCAAAATTATCGTATCAATTGGAAGATAAAACTTACCATATAGAATTGCAGGTAAAAAAGAAGGCATCCGAAATAGCGTATGACGAATTTGCCACATGGTTAGCGCATTTTCAAAAAAGCAAATCAGATTGTTTTATTTTGGATAGAATACAACAATCTGATACAAATTACTTAGTATTTGTGACAAATAATCGATGCACAGATAATGTTAGTAAGTTTGTAGGTAAAGAAAATGAAATAAAAGAAAATAAAATATGTTTTTCGGCAGAAATGTTAAAAGATTTAAAACTGCGGATGCTAAAGGGAATTGATAACAAAAATGAATTTGGAAGGAAAAGAAAAGAACATATTGAACAGTATTTTAATCAGAAAAAAAATGAGCTGAACAAGGTATTGGGTCGTGTGTATATAATTGAAAGAAAAGATCAGATAGAAAGAGAAATTTACATCATCCTTAAAGAACAGTATCAAATCCCAAAAATGATATGCAGAGATGTAATGAACCAAATGCTTGATGTTGTTCGTCAGGGGAGGGACAGTGGAGAAGATATTACTGCTTTGATCAGAGAAATTTTAAAAAATAAAAGGTTTAGTCGTGTTTTACCAGAAGATAAGAGTTTTTATAAAAGAGATAGCATAGATATACTAAAGAGTGAGTTGTTACAAAAAAATTTATTACTTTTAACAGGAGTACCATTTTCCGGAAAGACATATATTGCAAAGACGATTGCTCAGGAGTTGCAAGATAATGGATATTATGTGAAACTGACTGACAATATAATAGAGGATCAAGAGGCATATTATTTTTTAATGTCTCCAGAAAATGATTCAAGATTGTTACTGATTGAAGATCCGTTTGGGCATATTGGGAAAAGTGAGAATTATATACAAATAAGGGATAAAATTGAAGGTTTAATACGCGATAGGCTATCCATTAATAGAAAAGTAATCATAACCAGCCGGTTAGATATACTACTTGACGTTTTTCAGAAAAAGCAGATTGAAGAGTGCAAAATTCAGGGTAATGGGTGGATTAATACATCAATTTCAAGTAAGGAAGAGGCTGAGAAAATATGGTTACGATTCTATGGAGAATCAGATGAGAGTCTGCAAGTTTTTGAAAGATTAAAAAGATCTTTTGACCACCATGATGAAACTGTTTTTTTGGAAATTGGCGAGATGCGGCATCTCTTATTAAGTGTGCAGAATATAAATGTATTAACACATATGTCAACGGATGAAATTATTAAACAGGCTAGAATTAGTTCAGAAGAAGTTTGTAGGAAAATAAAGTCATATGGAGAAACATATAAAGATATTTTTATTTTGCTAGGATGCTTTTGCAATACAGTTAGGTCGGTTAGTGTAAAGGATTTGGCGTATATTCTTTGCAGCAATGAAGAATCAGTTTCTATACGCCAAAAAATGGAAGAAGAAGTAACTGTATCTATAGGAGATAGACAAAAAAACTCACATATACATCAAGAATTTCCGGTATATGCTCAAATGCCAAAACTGGATGAAGATATAATAAGTATTCTGCGGGTATTATGTGAAAAAGGATATATTTACAAAGAGCGCATTACGAATGAGATTTACTTTCTTCATCCAATTTACACATATGCAAGTAAATTACTGCTACAAGAAGAGATTGAAGATGATTGGGATATAGAAAAATATATTAAATATATGCGCAGGGCAATCGGTTCGCTTTCATCAAATGCGGCTTTTTGCAGTTTGTGCCAGTTAGGTCAGGAATTTGATAGAGAACAAATGATAATAGATTGTATTGTAGAAGGTAGCAGATCTATATTTCCAGCAATCAGAGATGTTTCTATTTTGTATTTGGATCAAAATTTTGATAACTTGAATGAACAGGTGCAGAAAGATTTTATGAAAAATATTAGAAACGGTCGCACAGCAGACAAGTATATGCAATGGAATGGTAATGAATGCTGGTATCAAATGGATGGAAAGCACTATTTTGATTTCTTTAATATGGATGATTTCTGGGGTAAAGACATTAATTTTACATTAGAAGAGATTGAAGAACGAGTACGAAAGAAAGAAAATTTTAGCAAAAAAGAAATTTATGATATTTTATCCAGCAGTTTAGCTGACAATTTGTCCCGAGAATTTTTAGAGTATACACTGTTAAGTGATGAAGCAGTCATTCGGAGTAGGGCAATATTTTATTTGTTTAAAAATTATGCAGCTAAATTAGACTTTGAAAAAACAGAGTATTTACAACGTTTTGAAAATTACAATGTTGTTTACGGAATGTTGAAAGGCATGTTTAGTAGCGTAAACGATTTCAGTGAAGAGAATGTAAAGAAATTGATAATATACTTTCAAAAGCAATTTGAAAGAAAGTCAGTATCCATGTATGTCGAAGATTTATTTGATAAATTTGGAGACGAATATGATAGCAAAGCAATTGACTGGGGCAAATACGCTGAAGCGGAAAGATTGAGGATATGGAAAATATGGGCAGCTTTATTTTCTAAGTGGTTAGTGTGTTTCCCTGCAAAATTTATGGGAATGAATGAACCACATATGAGTCTTAATATAGATCGGTCCTTGAAGTATTTAAATAATCAAAAGGAGGTAGTTGATGTAGCAAATGCTTGGATACAATGGATTCATAATTACTCAAAATATCATTCTGTTAATGATTATGGAATGAGTGTTTTAGATTATCTTATTACAGGAACTAAAAATTCTGCTTGCTTACGAAAAGGTATGATAAAAAAAGAATTAAAAGTAAACAGTACAAGTTTGGTAACGGCACACATTTCACATATAGTAGACCTTTGGGACATGTTAACGGATGAAGAAAGGAAAGATATATGTGAATATTTAAAAAATGAAATGCGCGGTGACATGAAATGGATACAAGCTGTTGCATTAACGCGTAAGAATGTTACAAAGGATATTCAGATAGCCATAACAGGTAATGTTTTTTTAGACAAAGAGCCAAAAAAAATAATAGATACTTTAAACGAAAAAAATATATTAACTGAATGCTTACATATTTTTTGTGGTTTTCCTCAGCCGTTGTGGTTTAATGGATATCACCATAGTGGAAAGTATTCATTATGGGATGGGGTAATGATGGAAGTATTAAAGAAAGATATTGTTGATGAGAACTATAATATTTCGCTTAGAGAAATGATAGATGAACTGTACAATAATAATGACCATAGATTTGTCAATGGATATGATGTATATAAAGAAATGCTTTCTGATGAGGAAAAGCGAAAACAGATTTTTGAACGTCTTGCCTATACATCAGTAACTCAGAATCAGGATAATAAAAAAATGTGGGACGAGTTATTACAGGCATGTTCCGAAGAAGAAAAAAAGCAATATTTCTTAATAATTAGCAATTTTATAGAAATGGTAGAATATGAAAATATGGGATATAATGGACTATTATGTGAATATGAACTCAAAGATATCGTTCATTATATATTGCCATGTTTTTCTTCGGATCAATCAATATATAAGTTATCAGATGCAATGCTCCTCATGTATAGAAATATTCAGGAAATGGAGGTAGATGAGTCAAAGAAGGTTAAACAGCTTTATGAAACAATGGTACAAGAAACCTATAAAAACGACCCACCTAGATTATTATTTACTAATAAAATAGTGAATTACACATGTAAAGAAATGGGAGGAGTATCTGATGTAATGCAGAAAGTGTTAGAAAAAAATAAGAAAGATTTTTGGGACAGATATGAACGGGTAAAAGAAACGTTTGAAAGCAATTGCCCATTGAAAATTCGGGAAGAATATAGATTGGAAAACTGGTATGATTAAAATATCATTCTTGCAATTATTATAGCGTTCTTTGGAAAAATGCCAATATAGATGGAAGAATTTACAGTGCAAGCAGTATAAACAGCGAATGAGGAGTAATCAAAAAAAATATTACATGAATGGTTGGAATAATACCTCCAAGTCCACAACAGATTTGGAGGTTTTCTTCTGCCCATTTTTATCGGGAAGTAATTTCCCAAATAAACAATCTATGGTACAATATCCTAGAAGTTATCATCACGGGATAAGTGGACCATAGAGAAAGAGCAGAGTCAATCGTAAGCTGATTTGGTTTACATCTAAAATACAGTGCAATCTTTTTCTATGCAGGGACATAAGAGAGTGCATCATGTCAATTTTTTGCAGCCTCATCAGAGAGGATGGAAGCATTTTTCACTTCCAGAGTACAGTGAAAATTCTGGAAAGTGCATCTCAATTACCCTATCGACACATGTTGAGTCGGTTGTCTTGCTTTCCAAGGGAGAGGTCGACTCGAAAAAGATTCGGGTTGAGTTCTCTTTGGAAGATATGGATATGTCCGAATTTCAGGATGGGGCAACCTACACCCAGATCAAAGACTATGTGCTGGAGCATAGCGGGTTAAAGGTATCCAATCTTTATATCTCACAGATTAAGAGGAAATGTGGGATTGAAGTTGGCAAGAATTACAATTTGCCGAAGTCCGAGGATTCCAGACAGCCCATGTGTCCGCCGGAAAAAGAGAAAGCAATCCGAGAAGCATTCAAATATTTTGGGATGATCTAACATCTCGCAAAATGGAGGTTTCTTATGGATAGATTGATTTCTTGTGAGTTTAACATGGATACCGCTTGTGTGGAACTGAAATTCTTAGATGGCAGCATGATTGCCATTGATACCATCGCCGTGGAGAATGAGGTTGCTGACAATATGTATCAACGGTCAGAACTGGATTATCTAATCTACAATGATCCGGTTGGATATGCAGACTTGATCTTGAACGGTGATCCCGAAATTTATCTAAAAACTGTAACTGAATGTAAACCCTTAGATTAAAACTCAGCCCTCTGCCTTTTCCTTGGCAGAGGGCCGTTTTTTGCTTAACAGTTATTGAGCATCCCTTAATTGCTCTACAACACTGCATTTCGCTGCGTTGTCATACATCATGCAAGGAATCAGCCACCCCAGCAGAAGAAATACCGGAATTGTCAGCAGGACAGGCAGAATGGTGAATCGATACTCAAAGAACCAGAACATACTGCCCAGCATTTTTCCCGCAAGAGGTCCCAACGCCAGCGACAGAATAAAGGCCGCCGCTACAGAAGACATTGCGTAAAACAACCCCTCATAGATCAGCATGGTTTTGAGCTGCCGGTTTGTCATTCCTACAGCCTGAAGCACAGCAAATTCACGGCGGCGGGAAAGAATACCGGTCATCATGGCATTGAAGAAATTTAAGAGTCCCACCAGCCCAATGATAGCACAGAGGATACCACCTATCAGAAGGAACATCTGCCGGAACTGAGCAAATTCAGAGCGAGCCGTGGCCTTGCTTTCATACATCAAGGGCGAAAACTCACCGGCAGTGAGCTTCGATAGATATTGCTCTGCTTCGGCCTCGTCAACTTCGTCCGCTGTGTCGAACAGGTAGAGCATCGGAATGGCTGCACCACCGCTGTCCCTCTGTGCGGTGTCCACAGACAAAACTACGTCATATCCAATACCACTATAACGATAACTCATGGAATTCGGAAGCTCTACCAAGGCGCAGACCGTGTACTCTACATCTCTGGCTCCATACAGTTTTTCCTGAAAGTACTCCTCCGGTGTATCTTCGGTGCGGAGTTCCCCGGTGCGGCTGTCGATATATTTCACATCGTCCGCATAGGTGGCGGTGATCGTGTCTCCCACCTTGGGGTAGTATTCAGGATTGGGCAGATTACCGTAGTCATCTAAGGAAACCGCAATGGCAATGGCGTTATTGTCCGGCTCCAACATGGGAGAAATATCTCCGTCGAATACTTGCAGCTTGTCAAACAGACTGTTATCCAGAGCCTCGATCCTGGTATCTCCCATCACCATATCGCCCCGGTGCTCCATGCGGCTCATATGGCTGTCCAACTGCTCAGCACTTTCGTACCTTGCATAGTCCTGCCGCAGAGCATCCTCCGTCATCCAAAGATATACGGGTTTTCGCACAGCATATCCCGTGCCGGAAAGACTGGACTTTGTATTTGCTGCGATCTCTTCGATCTGTTCCGGCGTGATGAATTCATCTGCCGGGTTGTAACGGAAATAGTCGGGCGTGCTGACGATAAAATCGGCGCAGGTCATGAAGGATACATACTTCTCCATGCTGAAGCCGCCCACAAAGGCACACAGTGCATTGAACAGCGTCACCGACAGTGCCAGAGACACCACCACCAGCACCGTCTTTTTTTTGTTTCGTCCCAGATTGGCAAAGGCCATCTGATGGAGCTTCGCTCCCCGGGTGCTGCGCTGTTTTTTCTTGGTCTGCATCGCATCTGTATATTTGGTAGCCTCCACCGGAGAAACCCTGGCTGCCATTTTCCCGGGCTTGGAGCAGGACAAAAGCACCGTCAGCAGGGCAAACAGCACGGAGCCAACAAAGATCACAGGCGAAGTGCTGATGGTGGTGATGCCCGCATCCAACTGGGTGGAGCGCAAGACAACAGGCACCAGAACAGCGCCAATGCCATAGCCCAACAGCAGCCCCGCCGGAATGCCGATCAGACAAAGCAGAAGTGCCTGCTGGCGAATGATGCGTTTGAGCTGCCGGGGCGTTGTGCCAATGGTTTTCAGAAGCCCGTAAAACCGGATATCCCCCGCAACAGAGATCTGGAAAATGTTATAGATGATAAGATACCCGGTGAAAATCACCAGCAGCAAAAAAGCTGCTATGGCGATCACAAGTTCCGGATCGAGATGCGACTCCAGCTGGGATGAGGTATATCCCCAGTTGACGCCGATCCGGACGCTGTTGGGATCGGTATAGCTGTCCCATGTGTAGCCGAGATCGGTATCCACCTGCTCCATCTGCCCTTGAATGTTTGTACTGGAAGCCATCATGACATTCAGGTCAGTGCGGAAGGGCTGTAAACCTGTTTTCACTGCCTGCGCTTCGATATCATCTGCGTAATCACGGCTGATGTTGATGTAATGAACAGGCATTAGTTCATCATAGTCCCAATAGCCCACCAGCGTAAAGGTATCTGTTACAGTAAAGGCGGTTTGATCCTTGTCCGTGATGGAATAGGAAACCGTGACCTCTGCGCCCAGTTCCGGCGTCACGCCAAGCAGCTGCAACGCTGCCGTATCCATGGTCACCTCTTTGCCGCTTTCGGGCATCCGTCCGGTAGTAGGGGTGGCATAGCTCCATTTGGTGCAGTTGGCATCCATGTAGCTGATCTCTGCCGGTACTTTGGCAAAGACCCCCTCCGCAGTAATACCGATTACCTTCCGTACCCCCGCAGCCTTCACCTTTGGGTGGGCAGCGATGCGTTCCGCCTGCTCGGGGGAAACATCTTTAAAGGTACCGTGTGCATAGCCGCCTACCTGCCGAAACTGGTAGGTTTCATAACTGGCGTTCAACGACAAGACAATGGTGAACATGGACGTAAATAGCAGCGTTGTCAGCGCAATGGCAAAAATAGCGATCAGATTGCGGCGGCGGTTCGCATAAAGAGATTTTAAGCTGAGCTTTCGAATACATTTTCTGTTTTTGACATTCATCGTAGCCACCTCCCGTTAGTTTTGGGAGACGATCCGACCATCTTCGATACGGATAATGCGGTCTGCCATCTGCGCAATTTCTTCGTTGTGAGTGATCATTACGATTGTCTGGGCGAACTTTTGACTGGTGACTTTCAAAAGGCTCAATACATCCTGGCTGGTTTTGGAATCCAGATTGCCGGTGGGTTCATCTGCCAGAATGATAGCGGGTGCTGCCGCCAGCGCACGGGCAATGGCTACCCGCTGCTGTTGACCGCCTGAGAGCTGATTGGGCAGCGCATCCAGACGATCATCCAGCCCAAGTGTCTGTACAATCTGCTGTACGAAATCCTTATTGACCTTGCCACCGTCCAGCTCAATGGGTAGAACAATATTTTCATACACATTCAGCACCGGAACAAGATTATATGCTTGGAACACAAAGCCGATTTTCCTGCGGCGGAAGATGGTCAGCGCTTCCTCCTTCAGGGAGAAAATATCCTGTCCGTCCACCATGACCGTGCCGCTTGTAGGGCGATCCAGCCCGCCCAGCATGTGAAGCAGCGTGGATTTGCCGGAGCCGGATGTGCCGACAATTGCAACAAATTCGCCCTTCTTTACACTTAAATCAACTCCATCCAACGCATGAACTGCGTTATTGCCGGAGCCATAAATCTTTTTCAGGTTTTTTGCCTGTAAAACTTCCATAAATGAGTACCTCCATGAAAAAATCTGTATGTATGAAAGGAAATGATCCTTTGATACATACAGATTATCGCATAGGAATCTTTCCACATTCTTTCCGGCGGAAAATGAAATCTAACAGTTTTGATAGAATTGTTGTTATTTCGGCAGAAATATGGAAAACGTACTTCCTTTTCCCGGAACGGAAGCAACCTTGATATAACCGCCCTCGCCGGATATGATCTGTCGGGCAAGGTATAAGCCGATGCCGACCCCTTCTTGTTTCTGCACACTATTTGAGCGGTAAAAGCGAGCAAATATCTTCGCTTGCTCACTTTCCGGGATGCCTGAACCGGTATCCGATATATCGATCCTTGCAAACATTTCATAGCTTACGGCAGAAATAGTAATGGTGCCATGCTCTGTATATTTGATGGCGTTGTCTACGATATTAGCCAGCGCTTCCGCTGTCCATTTGGAGTCGAATACAGCAAAAGCATCGGTATCTTGCAGTCGCAAAGACAATCTTTTTTCAGAAGCCTTGGCGGCATATTGTTCTACTACGCTTTCAAGCAGCGGCTGCAGCGCTGCTTGCTGAGGGGAGAGTGAAATGATCCCGTTTTCCAGTCTGGAAAGCTTTACGAGAGAATCGATCAGAAATCGCAGCTTTTCCGATTGTTTGTACAGCGCCTCCACATTTGCCTTCGCCGATGCAGGCAGAGTTTCCTCCTTCAGAAGCTCGCTGTATAACAGCAGGTTTGCAATCGGCGTTTTTGTCTGGTGCGAGATGTCCGCAATCAAGGTTTTGATTTTGTCTTTTTCCTGCGCTACATTTCGAGAAGATGCTTCTGCGGCAGAAAGATAGTGTGCAAACTTTGTTTCCAAAGCAGACAGCCGGCTTTCATCAAAATTGGTTTCAGAAAAGGAGCCGGTCATGGCAGCGTCCAGCATCCTTTCGATTTCTTCCATCGTTTTTCTGACCTTTCTCCGCTCCCATAACACAACAGCTGCCGCCGCCAGAAAACATAGCAGTATGATCACAATACCGGTTTTATTCATCTTTTGTCACCCAGCTATAACCGATTCCATAGACGGTTTTAATGTATTTCTGTGCACCAAGCTTATCCCTCAGCCGCTTGATCGTAACAGACAAAGCATTTTCATCCACATATTCTGCGCCATCTGTCCAGATCCGGTCGACAAGGTCTCCACGGGTCATGGTTCGGCCTCGGTTTTCAACAAGCAGGCGCAGTAATTTTTGTTCTGTTTTACTCAATTCCACTTTTGAATCTCCCACATAAAAGGTCATAGCCTCAAAGTCAAAGTGAAATAGATCCATATGGATCGGCGCATTTTTATGGCTTGACGCTTGCTTTCGCAGTTGGGTATTCACCCTTGCCCGCAAAACCGAAAGAGAAAAGGGCTTGGTAATGTAATCATCAGCACCTCTCTCCAGTCCGTCTACGATGTCCAGATCGGTGTCGTTGGCAGTCAGCAGAATAACAGGAACTCCGGGTATGTTTTCCTTGACCTCCCGGAGCAGCTCAAGCCCACTGCCATCCGGCAGATTGATATCCAACAGGATCAGGGATACACCGCCGCAAAGAAGCTGTTCCTTCGCCGTTTTTAGGTCTTGGCAGGAAATGATCTGACGGTCATCTGCTTTCAGTGCTTTACTTAAACCCTGATTCAACCCTATATCATCTTCAATAATCAATAATTGTTCCATGTATCTCACTCCCTCGTTATTCAAAGGCCACCATTATTTTCTTGGGTAATTTTTCGTTCTCACAGTTCAGAAGATAGGCGATTGCTCTGCTTGCAAATTTGTTTGTTTTCACTGTATCCCAATCGGCAAGCAAAATGACCTCTGCCTTGCCGTTCTCAAAATCTAATTGCACCGCTGGCTGTACTGCCCTCAAACATAACCGCCAGTTCTTCAAAGGTGGGGCGGTCTTTCCATGAGCTGACACGCCCACAGGTCATGCAAATTGCTAACCGTTTTTCGAGCAAGGTCTGTTCCCGGTAATTCAGTTTCTCAAATGCCCGCTGCACCTTTTCTGCCTGTATGCCGTTCCAGAGGATATCGGTATAGTTCCAGCTATCGACAAGGGCTACATCCTCGCCTGTTTCTTCGCCGTCCTCGTCTGTGACATAGAAAGGCTGCTGATTGCGGATTCCACGGACAACTTTCAGATATTCTTCCGCAAGGGCAAGATCGCAGTTGTATTTCTTGGAAAATTCGTTGACCGCATCCTTGGTATTGTGGTACAGCCAAGCCATTGACCGCACCATTTTGTAATTGGTCAGAGAGGACACCGACCATTTTTCTTCGCCCATGCGAAAACGGAGCATAGCATCCCGGATGAACGGGAAAATGTATGTAGCATACTCTGCACCCTTGGCAAGGTCATAGTCCATCAGCTTTTGGAGCATTTGCTCCCGGCAGGAGAGCTTTATATCTATAAATCGGTCTGTGTCATACAGATCGCCGCCATCCACACTGAGAAAGTCTTTGATGCGCTTGTTAAGTTGCGGCTCGTAGTGGTGTAGGAAGAATGAGAAATATATCAAATTCTTTTCCTGCAAGGCAGACAGGATATATTCGTTCAGATTGCCCACTGATGGCGGCTCCGGTTCCAGTTGGAAGATGCACTCTGCTACATAGGGAATGATGCCGTCACCGTGCGGATTGACAGCGTGTTTTGGTATGTATCCGGTCATATTCCATGTAAAATCATTCAGCATAGCGCACCTCCCTTCTAACAAATGCTTTCTGAATAGTAGCCTGATTTTAATTCTCAGATTGTGTTTCTTTTGCTTCTACTTTTACAATCATACATAGGCTTTGAACTGCATTAAAGAGACGGATACAATCCATCTCGTCAATTTCAAAATCCGATCTTCCATGTAATAGCCAATGCCTATTTATCGTTTCAGGTTCATCGGCAGAGAAATCGCTTTTTTGATACAGATTTCGGATGAAGTTGTTATAAGAAATCCATACATGTTTTTGAATTGTACTTCCTGTTGACGGGAAGGTATCGACCTTCTTTTGACAAACTTTCATCATCCTTACATCTTGTTTGTCATCGCTAAATTCTGACAGAATACCCTCGATAACCGAGAGAAGCGATGTTGCACAAACAGCATACAATTTATTTTGAAATGCTTGCCAGCACTGGTCTGTGAGATTTTTCAGTCCTTCTTTAATGGGAGATGCTTTGATTCCGTTCACCATATCTTTGGTTTTCTGAAAATCTTCTGTTGTAAAAAACCATTTCAAAAATGCATTGATATCATCCAATTTGTTCGTGTTTGCTATTGTTTTGACTGCGTAAATATTTAATTCTGCGGGTAAAGTCCACCCTTCTGTTGATAGCTTGCTCACAACAACATCTAATTCTTTATCAAATTCCTGTACACTTTCTTCAGCCTTCTTTGAAATAGCTTTTTGAATAGCCTCCATTTGTTCTTTCGTTAATTCTAACATTCGTATAACCCTCCGAGTTTAAGTGTTCCTATAATTTAGACTCTCATTTAGCAAAGCAGCCTGTCCAATTTCCTTTTCGTAATCGCCCTTGGCATAGGCTACATTGCTCAATGCCCGGAGCATCTTATCTTTTGCCAGCTTCTTCATAACCTCCGCAAGATCAGCGTCCAGAGTACCACGCTTCACATAGCGGTTTATGGTATTCAGCCGTTTCTCATAAATCTGCTTCAGCGGATGATCGTCCGCAAGTTCTCGCTGTTCTCTACCTTTCAGATTACCGATCTGACGGCAAGTGCGGTGCAGCTTGTCCCCCGGTGCATAGCCACCGCAGTATTTGGTGTGCCTTGCGTTGGTGGTCAGAAACCACTTGCCGCAGATCCGGCATTTCTTCGGTGCATGACCCACACACAAGCCCTCAAAGAGATCAGACCGGAACATCCCCACAAATGATACATAGTGCATCCGCTTGACCAGCTTCGCAACTTTTTCGCCGGGACGGATGATGGATACATACTGAACGGAATTGTTCAGGGTAGACATCCAGGCACTGCCCTCCGTGATGGAAAACTCCGGCGGGAAATAATTGCCGAACATTCTGGCAAAGCCCTCTGCGGTGCGGTCAGCTTCGTTGCCGTCTGATTTTTCTGCAAAATCAAGCATGGCCGTTTGGTATTCCCCAAGGGAGTATGCCAGATGCCCAAACACAGCAGTATAACGTTGGAGTATGATTGCATCGGCATAGTTCGGAACTTCTTCGAACGGCAAGGAATTGGTTGCGGCTTTTATGGCGAACTTCACATATTTCAGCGCATTGTCCGCAGTAAAAACCTTTTCTATCCGTTCCCTGTGCTTTGGTATATCCATATAGGAGAACGGCGGAGTTTCGCTGAGAATATCCAACATCGCCAGAGTAGCTTCCCTTGCAATAGGACAGAGTGCAGAAGCATCCTGTCCGGCGTTTAATATTCCAAGCAGCAGATTGATTTTCTCACATTGCTCGTTCATCTTTGCAATGGTATCCGCAGGGACATTCAGCGCATCACAGGCAAGAGTGCCGACAGGAAGTGTTTTTCCCTCATATATGACCGTATCCTGCTAAAAGTCCAATGTCATCAGTTCTTGGTTCATGCTTGCCCCTCCTGTCCCGTTTTTTTACTTTCTTAATTGTATCATGCTAATGTAAGGAAATCTACATCTATCAATAAGTTGTCCTGTTTTTTGAAATGGGGTTGTCCTCCGATTAGCCTGTTTTTTGAAAAATCCGGCATAACCATAGTAGAAAGAGCCAAACACCTGCCAATCACGGTGGGTGTTTCGTGCTTTCTGAATACTATGAACGGAGGTTTTCTATGACGATCTATGAAACCATCAAGGCGGCAATCAGCGTGAAGCAAGCCGCCAAACACTACGGGCTGAATGTCAACCGCAACGGTATGGTTTGCTGCCCGTTCCACAACGACAGGCATCCAAGCTTAAAGTTGAACGAGGACTACTTCTATTGCTTCGGCTGCGGAGCCAAGGGGGATGTAATCGACCTTGTGGCTAGGCTGTTTGATCTGAGCAGTTATGAAGCAGCGCAAAAGCTGGCTGCGGACTTTGGGATTGACCCGAAACCGCCCACTGCCGTAGCTATGGTCAAGCCGAAGCGTCCTTATATCCGCCAGTTCCGGGAGGATGAAATGCTGTGTTTCCGGGTGCTGACGGATTATCTGCATCTTCTGGAGGATTGGAAAGTGCGCTATGCTCCCAAGACGCCGGAAGATGCTCTGGATGACCGTTTTGTGGAAGCCTGCCAGATGCATTGCCATATCGAATATATGGCAGATGTGCTGACGGTGGGTGATCTGGAAGAACGGGTGGCACTGGTTGACGAGCTGATGCAGGACGGCAAAATTGCTTTTCTGCAAGAGTATACCGCACGAAAGAAAAAGGAGGTGGCACACCATGGCGAAGAACCGGAAAACGCCTGATATGAATTTGCCTGTCTGGTTTGACGGGCAGAACATCAACGAAGCTCTGTTCTGTGAAGAATTTCTGCAAGAGCGCAGAATCATCTTCGCAAACGGAGCTTTTTTTACGCCCGATGGCCGGGTGACGGACGATCTTCCGCTCCGTGGTGAGATTTACGAAAAGCTGAAATTCTGTGCCGTGAATAACATTCCCCGGAAGATCACCAACATTCTGGAAGTGCTGAAACTGGAAGCGCAAGAGCCTGACTTCCCGCCGGAACAGGATCGCATCCATGTTGCCAACGGCACGCTCATGCTGAACGGAACTTTCACCGAGGGCAAACCGGCTATCGTAAGAAGCCGTCTGCCGATTGCCTACAAGCCCGATGCTCCTGCGCCGGTGATCTGGCTGAACTTTCTGGATGGTCTGCTCCATGCGGAGAACATTCCTACCTTGCAGGAATTCATCGGCTACTGCCTGATTCCTTCCAACAAGGGGCAGTGCATGATGGTGATTAAGGGCAACGGCGGCGAGGGCAAATCCCAAATCGGTGCGGTGCTGTCCGCTATATTCGGCACGAATATGAAAGACGGCAGCATCGGAAAAATTTCCGAAAACCGCTTCGCCCGTGCTGATCTGGAACACATCCTGCTGTGCGTGGATGATGATATGCGGATGGAAGCTCTGCGTCAGACCAACTATGTAAAATCCATTGTGACTGCACAGGGCAAGATGGATCTGGAACGCAAGGGAAAGCAGAGTTATCAGGGCTGGATGTTTGCCCGGTTGCTGGCATTCAGCAACGGCGATCTGCAAGCTCTTTATGATCGCAGTGACGGATTTTATCGCAGACAGCTTGTGCTGACCACCAAGGAAAAGCCAGTGGACAGAGCTGACGATCCTGACCTTGCAGAGAAGATGAAAGCCGAAGCCGAGGGCATTTTCCTGTGGGCATTTGAAGGATTGCAGCGGCTTGTTGCCAACAACTTCAAATTCACAGAGAGTGATCGTATCCGGGAAAACCGGGAAGCGGTCAAGCGTGACAATAATAATATCTTTGATTTCATGGAATCGGAGGGATACATCCGGCGCAAAGCGGATGCGTCCATCAGCTCCAAGGATTTCTATGAAATCTACCGGATGTGGTGCGAAGAAAATTCCCTTGCACCGCTGAAAGCCCGCAGCTTCAGCGACGCCATGATTGCCAATGCCGGGAGATTCAATCTGGAGCATTGCAACAACATCACCAACTCTGCCGGACGGCGGGTGTGGGGATTTATGGGCGTAGAAGCTGTGGCACGACCTCATATAAATGGATTTTACGATGTTTCGCCGTGTACGTACGTACCGGAGGACTGGCGGGAATGATTTTCGCCATTTCTGCTCTGTACGTATGTACGCAGCATTTACCCCTGTTTTCTCCCGTTATAGGAAACAGCGGCTTTTAGAACAGACCTGTTTTCGGGCATTGAAAATCAATGGTAATGGAAACAGCAAAGTTTTTGACCGCAGGACGAAACCATTTCACCAAATCGTGCTTCTCTGCACCGTGTACCCTGTTCACGGAACAATGGGTATTTTCGCTGTTCCAGAACAAACCACATGGAACAGCAAAGTGGGATATATGCCTATATGGACAGAGTATCGCACTCGTAAAAATAAATTGATTTTGGAGAAAGCTGATTTTTCGCTGTTCGGTGTATTTGCTCCGCTTTGGAGTGCAGAGATTGCACCGAACCACAAACAGAATTATGGAGGATTTTTCAATATGAATGTACGCAACGAAATAAAGGCACAGATCATCCGTGCCGGGCTGACCATGCAGGAAGTTGTTGACCTGCTCTCGGACGAGTACGGATGGAGCGACAG
>OGIQ01000357.1_pt1 | contig 16210 bp, 7 predicted proteins | sample 1571811 | NCBI WGS metagenome assembly OGIQ01 (sample SAMEA2582103, study PRJEB24529) | metagenome | biome: Human gut stool | place: China | collected 2011
GCATAGATGCTTTCGCAGGCTCGGATCTTAGAAAAGGCGAACATACGGTCTATGATGGGGTCGGGGGTTTCCAATACCAAACGATTCATCCATGCATCTACCAATGCCAGTCGCTTTTGCTTTTCCTGTTGGCCATCTATTGCCAGTGTAGGTTGTCCTGGACGGTAGCCTACAATAGAGGCGCTGAAAGATAAAGTATCTCCTGATGCTATTGTGAAATATCCATTCTTGTCGGTTGTCATCTCAATGCGATAAGAGCCTTCTACTCCTTTTTGCGGGTCTGTAGATAGTTTGTTTTCCATTACAGGAATCTCTATGGATATAGGGCTTTTGCCGGTATTGATTAAAGTGTAGTTTTCTACCAATGCAGGAAGTTCTGTAGACGGTAAATATTCACGTATCAACTTGTACTGTCCATACCAGCCGTTGTCATACGAACTTTCTACTGTAAGCATTCCTTTTAAACGGATCTTATTAACCTTTTCACCTGTCATTGTCCGGCCATTTAGGGTAATTACATCTAAAGGATTCCAATCGAACCGTCTCATAAGGCTGGCATGGGTATTGTTGGGAATGGTACGCAGTAACGGCCATATCATACTTTTATTCAATACAAATGCACCGCTTTCATTCACGCCATAACGCAAAACTACGGAAACTTGCTTGCCACTCATTTCAATGTGGTCATTGTGCGGAAGCTGCTTATTTGTTACCCATTCAATACTGCCATCCGGTAACATCTGCCAACGGGGATGCCCATCAGCCCAAGCTGTGACGGAATATGTGGATAGTAGCATCCAAATCGCTAAAAAAGTTGCTTTCATATTATACATAAGTTCATTCTTTGCTAGATTCACAAAATAAAGTAAAATTCCGGGAACACAAGCGTATGTTCCCGAAATTCGTCATATAATTATACTTCTACCTATTTATTATAACCTGGATTCTGTTCCAGTAAATCATTCTTTTGAATTTCATAACGTGGAATAGGAAGCAGATAATTAGCAGGAGTGACGAAATCGCGTTGTTGGATTTCGAATAACTCATATTTCTTGGTTCCATCTGCTTGCTTGGTGATGTTGATTCCATGAAAAGCACCTTTGTCTGTCTTTTCTGCAATTTTCCAACGACGAACATCATAGAAGCGGTGTTCTTCAAATGCTAATTCCACCTTGCGCTCATGTTGGATCTTAGCTAAAAGAGCTTCTCCACTTTCGGTTACATCAGGCAAAATGTCCTTTTTGCCGCCCCGTGCTCTTTGACGGATATAGTTTACGTATTCACGCGCTACATCTTCTTTGCCGCAATGATACATTGCTTCTGCATAGTTCAGGTATATTTCTGCCAAGCGACAATATATCCAAGGCTGTTTTCCTTTATCCGACCAGCTATTTACCAGACTTTCATCCATAAACTTACGAATAATATAATGTGTCTTGGAATAGTTCCAGGCATCTTTACCAAATTCACTGTCCAAACCACCTGTTTTACCATCACTGTTCACCCAAAATTCAGTTTCAGTGCCTCTGAATGATTGTCCGTCACATACCACGGAAGCATAAAAACGAGGATCACGACCGGCCCAAGGGTCGGAGGTTGCCGAAGCATACAAAGCCGGAGTGGGCATGGTACCGTCTTCCAGTTCATAGCTGTCTACCATTTCCTGTAACACGGCTGTACATGAGTAACCTCCCCAACCGTTGGTACTGTTATACCAATCATACCAATGACCAAACTCTGTGTTATACAGACGCTGGAATATGATTTCCGGACTTTTGGGATTTTGGAATAGCCCTTGATAATCAGGATCCAATGAATAATTTAAAGCGATAACCGCTTCTGCTGCTTTGGCGGCAGCTTCCCATTTCGTTTTGTCATTTGCTGTATTCCACAGGGGGCTGGCAGCATACAATAACATACGCGCTTTCATAGCCAGTGCCGCTCCTTTGGTTGCACGGCCGAAGTTAGCACCTGTGAATTCTTCCGGTAACAAATCTGCTGCTTTTTGGAACTCTGTAACGATGAAGTCTACACACTCTTCATAACTGTTGCGTGCCACCATCATTTCAGGATCTTCCAAGTCAAATAAGCGGGTAATTAAGGGTACGCCACCGTAATTATTCACAAGCTCCATATAGTAGTAGGCTCTGAAAAAAGTAGCTTCGCCTATCAACCAGCTTCGTTTAGGCTCATCTATGGTTTCCACTTTGTCCATATTACTAAAAAAGATGTTGCAATTCTTGATATTGGTATAATAGTCCGACCAAATATCCAGTCCGCCAATTTGGTCTGGGGTCATGCCACCGGTATTAATTGTCCATGCACTTGCCCAATTAAAGTTTTCCATTGATTCATCGCATACAAATCTCAGTGAGCTACGGCTCCAGCCGTTACGTGGTTTTGTGTAGTTCATCGTTACATAGGATTCTGTAAGATTGGCATCCGTAAAAATACCATCTTCTGTGTATGAATCCAATGGCTCTATGTCCAATACATCGCAAGAGAACATACCACCTAGAAGAAGGGCGAAACATGTACTTTTCAATATTGTTGTTTTCATATTTATTCTTAAACTTAAAGGTTACTAATTAGAAACTGACATTAACTCCGAATGTATAGGTACGTGCTTGAGGATATTTCTGTCCTGTAGAGGTAGCATCAGATTCCGGATCTTGTATCTTGACCTTGTCAAAAGTCAACAAATTTGTTCCGGTCAATACCAGACGCAGGTTCTGAATCTTCAGCTTTTCTACAAATGATTTAGGGAATGTATAAGCCAGTTCTACATTCTTCAGACGAATAAATGAAGCATCATAGAGCCAAAAGTCACTCCATCTGGTATTTTCGTAATCATCTTTGTCAAATGCTCTTGGATACTTGGCATTGGGCGTTTCTTCTGCTGAAATCCAACGATTATTATAGAATTCCTTATCCAGATTATAAGAGTAAGGTACAATCATTTGTTCTGCTCTGGCTTGTCCTGTCCATAGCATACTGAATTCCAGTCCTTTCCATCCTATGCCCATGTTCAAACCGTAAACAATCTGTGGAACATTGCCATACTTACTACGGATTCGGTCATTGTCAGTAATAGCATTGTCTCCATCTATATCCACATATTTAATGTCACCCGGTTGCGCATTAGCCAGGTGCGGAGTACCATTCACTTCGTCCCATGTCTGATAAATGCCGTCTGTCTTGTACATTAGCCATGAATCAATGGAATGTCCGGTTCTTCTCTGCCATTCGGGAGTATTGGCGGCTTCATCAAAGAATTTAATCTTATTCTTGGTAAAAGTAAAGTTACCCGAAACATAATAGTTGAAATCGCTTACACGGTTTCTGTGGCTCAACATCAATTCCACTCCTTGATTACTTACTTCACCAATATTCTGGTCAGGTAATACCAGACCGGTATAAGAAGGGATAGAAGCTTGTTTCGGAGTTAAGATATCGGTACGGTTCTGATAGAAATATTCTACGGTAAATCCTAGTAGACTGTTCCAAAGATTACCATCCAGTGCTATATTTTTAGAGTCCACCTTTTCCCAAGTAATATTGGGGTTACCAATGCGTCCCGGTACAAATCCTTTATTAATATTGGGAGTTTCACCCAAGATTGCACCATTCTGCATATTGTAAGTGCTGATATACTGAAAAGCATCCACTCTGTCATTTCCTAATTTTCCCCAAGAAGCACGCAACTTTAAGTCATTGATAAATGAAAAGTTATTCTTGATAAAATCTTCCTCACTCAAACGCCAACCAACAGATAGGCCCGGGAAAGTGCCCCAGCGCTTGTTGGAAGCAAAATTCATGGAACCATCATGACGTATGGTAAATTCAAACATATAGCGGTCTTTGTATGCATAGTTCAAACGTCCGAAAAAGTTTTGCCGGGCAGTGACATAACCTCTACCCCCGTTTGTTTTCTCCTTATCCGCACCGAAATCCAGATAGTCCGGTCTGTTACTCAGGTAATATCCACGCCAACCATAAAAGTTTTCGCCTTCATATTTACTTTGCTCATAGGCTACGAATGCTCCTATTCGGTGATCATCAAATGTCCGTTGGTAATCCAATTTCAAATGAAATGTCTTGGTCACATTATCATCATGGTCTTGGCGCAGACTGATGTTATTACCATTCATATTGGTAGTTTTCTTAATGTATTCTCCACTGTCGGCATTGTAATTATAGGTATCCCATACATCCCATAATTGTTTCTGTTCACGTGCATGATAGTCAAATGCGGCATAACCTGATAATGAAAGCCCGTCTGTAATCCAAGGTAATTTCAGATCAAAAGAGAATTTGGAATCAACAAATGTGTCATTCACTCTATTATAGCCGGTTTCTTTTCCTGCTACCAAAATGGCAAGGTTATTACCGTTTGACAAGCCCGGACCCGGTAAGCCATTAGGATAATAGTCATATAACCATGGATATGCCATAAATGCTTCCCAAAAAATATCTTCGGTAGAGATTACCGAGTTATTGCGCTTTTCTCTGCGGGCTGCCAGATCTACACCTATTTTTAAATTGTTTGTAATTTGGGCATCAATATTGGAACGGACTTGTCCGGTTTGAAAATCTAAGGCAGTGTTTCTATAGTTGGGTTCTTGATAAGAGTAGTCACCTGATACATAGAATTTTGTTTTTTCCGAACCGCCGCTGATACTTAGGGAATGGCGTGTTTGAGGTGCAGCACCACGGAACACTACATCCATCCAGTCTGTATCTCCGTATTGGTCACGGTTAATAGTACCATCCAGATAACCTCCCTTTATATTTTCATACAGAGGAGCCTGTCCATTCCCTTTACGGATTTCATCTGTCCAAGTCATATTTTGGTAAGCATTCATTAAGTCTGGGGTTCGAGTATTCTGTGACAAAGTGAATGATCCGTTGTAAGTAATGGTTGGTTTGTCCGATGTACCACGTTTGGTTGTCACAAGAATTACTCCGTTTGCTGCCTGTGCACCGTAAATCGCAGCTGAAGCATCTTTCAATACGTTAATAGACTCAATATCATTTGGGTTAATTCGTTCCAGACCACCACGGTTGGCAACTCCATCAATAACAATTAAGGGGGAATTATCATTCAAAGAACCCTTACCGCGAATCAAAATATCCGAATAGTCATTACCCGGTTCACCGGAACGGTTGGTTGCAATGACTCCCGGTAATTTACCGGCAAATGTATTGGTTATGTTGGCTGTGCCTGTTGTTTTCAAGTCACTACCTTTTACGGTAGATACAGATCCGGTAACAGTTGCTTTTTTCTGCACACCATATCCCACTACTACTACTTCTTCCAATGCTTGAGTATCCTCGCCCAACTGGATTTGTTGGGTGCCCGCAGTTGCTTTTACTTCTATTGGCTGATAACCGATGTATGAAATAACCAAAATAGAACCTACAGGAGCTTCCAACATATAGTTACCGTCAAAATCTGTAATTACTCCATTCGTAGTTCCTTTGACAACAACATTGGCTCCGATTATCGGTTCCCCGGTACTTTTGTCAACCACCACTCCTTTCACTGTCTGATTCTGTTGAGAAACAGAATACGAAGCTATTATTTCACCACTCAAGGATGGAGTAGCAAAAGCTGTCATAGCTCCCAAACTAAGCATTCCCACCAACAGGATATGCTTCCTTTTTGAATTAGAATTTAAAGTGTTCATTTAGATTATAGATATTAAGTTTAACAAAACTGTTATTTAATAATTGCCACATAACCACCGCCATCGTATATCTTGATGGTAAGTTTGTCCCTTTGTTTCACCTTACGGCTGCGGCGTGCAAAGTCATTGGCGTTCAGGTTCACATTCACACCGTCTTCCCAACAAGTCAATGTCTTGTTTCCTTTAATGAAATCAAGGTCTATTTCAAACTTCTGCCCCTTTTCACCGGCCATGCCGCCGATAAACCAGGTATCGCCACTGCGACGGGCCACTACTATGTACTCGCCTACCGAGGCTTTCAGTACACGGGTTTCATCCCATACCACGGGAACTTGAGATAGAAATTCCATACATTCCGGTTCGCGATAATAATTGGAGGGAGAATCTGCTAACATCTGTAATGGGCTTTCATAAACCACATACATGCCCAGCTGGTGGCAACGAGTACCTACAGAAGCAGGAAGATTGAAGTTGATCTTATGATCTTTTTCATGCAGATTGACCATCGCACCGGGGGTATAGTCCATCGGGCCTGCCACCATACGGGTAAAGGGCAGTGTGACATTATGCTTCGGGGTGACAAAGCTGCCCCACTTATGATTTTCCAATCCCGCAACACCTTCCGAAGTCAGCACATTGGGGAAGGTACGCAGCCATCCGGTCGGCTTGTAAGCTCCGTGAAAGTCTACCAACATTTTATGGTCTATTGCCTTGCGTGCTACTTCATAGTAGAAATCCACCATCGTCTGGTCGTCTCGGTTCATAAAGTCCATCTTGATCCCTTTGATGCCCCATTCGTTGAACTTATCAAAAGCTTCATCTATCTTTTCGCGGAAAGGTGCCCAGGATACCCACAGGATCAGATCCACATTCTTCTTCTTTCCGTATGCCACCAATTCTTCCATATTGATTTCGGGAACGACTTTCGTTACATCCCATGCTTCAGACCATCCATCGTCAATCACCACATATTCAATGCCGTATTTGGAAGCGAAATCGATATAATATTTATAGGTGTCATTGTTGATGCCACATTTAAAGTCCACACCGGTAAGAATCAGCGCATTATACCAATCCCATGCAATCTTTCCCGGACGTACCCATGAGAAATCTCCTTCGGCTTCGGGAGCCAGTTTGTATATCAGTTGATTGGTAATGAGGTTGGCATCGTTTTCGGCTACAATCATGGCGCGCCAGGGATAGTTTCTTGTACCGTTTACACGGGCAATATAGTCGGCACGTTTGGTAGGGAAAAGCTGACGGTCGTCATTTGCCTTCTCTTCCAAAGAATATGCGGCAAACTTTCCTGCCAATTCCTGTTTTCCCTGTTTGCGGAGGAACATGCCTGGATAACTTTCCAAATCGGATTCGCTGATAAAAATGCGGGCATTGTCATCTACCTTTATTAATATAGGTGTACTGCAAAAATGGTCTGTACCTATTTCGGACAGTTTCATCGGCTTGAACAACGGTTGCTGTGCGGAAAGCATGCTGCGTTCTTCGGGGAACAAGGTGTTATAATCCTCGGGGAAGCAGTAAGTCACTTCTTCGTTCAGCACTTTCAGAGAGTCGGGAAAATCAGTGTGGAAGCGATAAGCTAATCCGTCATCATATACACGAAAATATAGTTTGTAGTTGTCTGCACTCAGCACCATTTCATTATAATGGTCAATGATCTGTTCGCTTTTTTGGCGCACTACCGGTTTCAATACTTTGTTTTGCGTAAAGCGCTCCACATTCTTCACTTCCATATTTCTTCCGATCACGGTTCCATTGTCGAAGGTCATGGAAATAGGAGATGGGGTCAGAATCACTTTACCATTAAAGGTAACGGAGTAAGTAGTATTTGTTCCTGTTTCCACATTAACGGTGATACGGGAATCCGGGGAGTTGACTGTGTAGTTCTCGGCAAAAGCCAGGCTTCCCCATGCCATCATCAGACATAATAAAGTCTTTTTCATATTCTTGTTTTATAGGTTTAACATTGTGATGGCAAATGTATCGATCTTGTTCAAACGGCTTGGAATGTATTGTTCAAAGTATTAGAAATAGCATACAATGTGATGCTACTATTATACAAATTATTAGCTCTATTGTACAGCAGCTAAAGCTAATTTGTTGAATAGTAGTATGTTATATCAATGCATACTTAGGGAATTTTTTATTGAATAAAAAACTTTTGTTGGGTGGGATTGTAATAGAATTATTCAGTCAATTATGTTTGCTTGAGATGAGTAAGTGAAGACACATGCTACTTAATGCCTGATTTTATTTTTATTTCTTTTATGAAGTATATACATAAATATGTTATCTTTGTTTTTGAGTTGCCTTTGATAAGCTAAGGAAAGCATATGACAATGAATCAATACCTGGATTTTGATCAGAAATTATACAACGATCTTCGTTGTGGCAAGGAGTATGCTTTTGCCACTGTTTTTGATCGGTATAACCGGCTATTATATACCTTGGCCTATCGGTTTCTGAAATCCGGAGAAGAGGCTGAGGATGCGGTTCAATATGTCTTTATGAAATTGTGGGAGCAGCGTGGAACATTCAGTTTTGAGTCGGGCGTTCGTAGTTTACTGTTTACTATCCTAAAGAATTATATTTTGAATGAGTTGAGGCATCGTAGTGTTGTTTTCGAAAAATATTATGAAATATCGCAGCAAATGAATGATACGGATGATGGGTTTCTTTCCCAATTTGAAGATAATGAATTTAAGAAGTCTCTCTATGTTGCCATTGGCAAGCTCCCCCCTCAGAAACAGAAAATATGTTTGTTGAAAATAGAATATGGTCTTTCCAATCAGGAAATAGCAGATAAAATGAGGATTTCCGTACCTACCGGAAAATCACACTATACGCAAGCCATAAAGATGCTTCGTCAGGAACTTGAATCCTTGATTGTATTATTCTCGTTTGTATGGATTCATTTAATAGATTGAAATGGACTCATACTTTTATTTGAATGGAGTGTTATTATTTATATACGTAAAACATGCAATATGAAGATAGATGATTCGATAATAGATAAAGTCCTTGAGAACGAAGCTTTACCGGAAGAGGCTGGAAAAGTTGCCGATTGGTTTGCGACGGATGAAGGCAGTAAATACCTTTCCCATCGTTTGGATCGCGAAGCGCAGGCTGTATCGGAAGGCAAGTTTCAAGATGTTTTACCTCATTCTGTACCGGAGGAAAAGATGAGGTCACGCTTTATGGAACAAATAAAGTATGAGTCCAAAGCGATGCGTACTCATCGCAGGTGGGTAATGGTTGCTGCTGTGGTGTTGCCATTTATTTTCCTCAGCGCTTCTTTATTATTTCTTGCGAACAGAACAGGAATCTTTTCTGAAACAGAATATGCTGAAATAACAGTCCCGTGTGGTGAGCAGGTAAGGGTAATTTTGCAGGATGGTTCCATTGTGCAATTAAATTCAGATTCCCGTTTGAGGTATCCCAAGCAATTCGGACTGTTTGGCAGAAGTGTAGAACTTTGGGGAGAAGCTTACTTTGTGATCGCCAAAGATGGAAAACGTCCTTTTACAGTAGACCTGCAAGGAGTGGGAGTGAGGGTTACCGGTACAAAATTCAACGTAAAATCTTATCCTACGGAATCGAATGTTTGGGTGACTTTGGAGGAGGGTGGAATTCTGTTTAGGGATTCCAGATCGAAGGAGTATGTCTTGCTTCCGGGGGAAAGTGCAGAATATAACCGGCAATCAGGCAAATGCTTGATCTCCAGACCGGAGGATATGGGACAAATTTCGGCATGGCGGTCTAATAGTCTGAATTTCTATCTTACTCCGTTGAGTGAGATTATAAAGGTGATGGAAAGACATTATGATGTTCGTTTTATAGTGAAGGATTCTGTTGTACTGAAAAATAAGTTCACTTTGTCTACAGGTAAAGTGAATGTCACTGATGTGCTGAATGATTTGGAGGCTGTTTCAAATATTGATTTCAGGCAGGTGGAAGAAGGTGTATTCGAAGTTATTTCAAAAGAGTGACAGACCGCTTCCCATTATGATAAGTGATAAAGAATAGATGTAAGTAGAATATACTTGCATCTATTTTTTTTAGAAAAAATGGGGAATGGACTCATACCTTCTTAAAGGTAGTGTGTTAGCCTATATAAGAAATTCTTTTTGTTTCAACCTCAAAATACTATTTAAAATGCAAGCAAGAACCAAAATGAAGACATTGTGGCTGATAGGAATCCTATTATTTGGCTTCACTATTTCGGCATGGTCCCAAAAAGTCACTTTAGATTTTAAGAATGAAAGAGTTGAAAAAGTGTTGGCATCTATCAAGAGCCAGACCGGCATGGGATTGGTATTCAGTGATCAACTGGTAGATGTGAATCGCAGAGTAACGATGCAACTGAAGGAGGTTGCACTGAAAGAAGCATTGGCAAGGCTTTTTTCGGGAACTAATATTACTTTTGAAATCAGGAACAATAAAATTTATTTTGTAGAGAAGAAAGCGGCAACACCGTCCGCTTCCAAGAAGAAACGAGTGACCGGAGTCGTGAAGGATGTAACGGGGGAGCCTCTGATTGGTGCTAATGTGGTTGAGAAAGGCATGAGTACCAATGGAGTGATAACGGATTTTGACGGTAAGTTTTCGCTGGACGTGGCAGACGATGCTTCTCTTACAGTGAGTTATATCGGATACTTGACACTGAATATTCCGACAAAAGGAAAGGGAAGTTTCAGCATCGTTTTGAAAGAGGATGCTAATACTCTGGATGAAGTGGTAGTTACAGGATATGGTGATTTCAAGAAAGCGACTTATACAGGATCAGCTTCGGTCTTGAATACGGAAAAGCTGGAAGCTCTACCTGTGATTTCGGTGGCGCAGATGATTGAATCGAATATGCCGGGTATCAGTGTAGTAGCGGGTACTTCTTCTCAACCCGGTGCTAAGACCACTTTGCAGGTGCGTGGCGTAGCCTCTATGAATGCATCTACGGAACCTCTGTATGTGCTGGATGGTGTACCCATTGCATCTTATGATTTAAGTAACTTCACAAGTATGTCTGATGCCGGGGGGATGGGTGTCATCGAAACTTTGAATCCGGCGGATATTGAGAATATAACAGTACTGAAAGATGCTGCTTCTGCTTCTTTGTATGGTGCAAAAGGAGCAAACGGAGTTGTGCTGATTACTACTAAAAAAGGAAAAGAAGGTAAACTGCGTGTAAACCTTTCGGCAAAATATGGCGTAACTGATTTTGCTTATACTTATCGTCCTTTGATGGGAGGTGAGGAAAGGCGTGAACTGATTCATGAGGGATTGGTAAACCTTCAGTTGGATAAAGGATTAAGTGAGGTAGAGGCACAACAATATGCAGATGCTAATATAGACCAGTATGCCAAGCGGTTACCTCAGGGATATTCTGATTGGGAAGGTGCGTTGTTTAAAAAAGGTTATCAGCAAGATTACAACTTGTCAGCAAGTGGAGGCAATCAGAATTCTAATTTTATCGGCTCATTAGGCTACACCAAGCAGACAGGAGTATCAATCAATTCGGAAATGGAGCGTTTTACCGGACGTGTGGATGCAAACAATAAATATAAAAGGGTGGAGTTTGGGATGAGCGCAACTTTTTCCTGGACTAAGAATGTGCATATACCAGAAGGAAAATTTTATGGCAGTGCCATTTATGCATCGAAAGTGAATTTGACTCCTTCAACACCTATTTATAATGAAGATGGAACGTATGCCAGCGGTTTCCGGGAAAATAATGGTTACAATCCGCTTTTGGAGGCTTCCGTAAATGATTATTATGCACGGACAGCGCGTACAATGGGAACAGCCAAAATAGCTTATAATATTTGGGATAATCTGAAGGTTTCCAGTGTGTTTACGGTAGATTATTCGTTGACAAAGGATTTTTTCTTCCAGTCTCCTGAAGGACGTGACGGGGCTACCTATCAAGGTCGCGGACGTATGCAGATGACCGACCGTATTCGTTATACTTCGCAGAATAATCTGTCTTACTCTAAGACTTTCGGAAAACATTCGGTTAGTGCGGTTGCTGCCTTTGAAGTCATGAAATATAATTATGAAGATTTGTATGCTGCCAAAAAGACTTATGGGCAGGATATTAATACTTCATTGGGCAATGCGGCTGATCCGATAGATGCCAATCAATTGTTGCAAGAAGATGCATTGATGTCCTATGTAGCCAGTGTGAACTATGGATATGGTGATAAGTATTATGCCAGTTTCAGCTTTCGCCGGGATGGTTCATCACGTTTGTCACCCGAAACTCGTTGGGGTAACTTCTGGTCTTTCTCCGGTTCTTGGAGGCTTTCTCAGGAAAAGTTTATGCAATCATTGAAGTCGGTATTGAGCGACTTGAAAATCCGTGCTTCCTATGGCGTAAACGGAAATCTTCCGGGCACTTATTATGGTTATCAGAGTACTTATACCACGGGAGCTTTTTATAATGGCAAGCCTTCTCCCTGGGAAAGTACGCTGGGAAATGAAGAACTTACATGGGAAAATAACTATGCACTCAATTTGGGGTTGGACATTGGTTTGGCTAGCCGGGTGAATATCTCTTTGGATTGGTACACACGTACAACGAAGGACTTGCTGATGAGCAAACAATTGAATACAATCAGCGGATTCTCTTCTTTGTTGATGAATGTCGGGAAGATGCGCAATACCGGTGTGGAATTGGAAATTCGTTCCAATAATATTAAGATCATCAACGTACACCGCGATTATCACAAATCCGGATGTTGTTTTCTTTATGAAAACACAAGGGCATATAGGATCATTCGTGTATCCTTCTTTTGTTAAGTGTTCGCTGAGACGATTATACCACATTCGTCCAGATTGTTTTAACCCATATAATGATCTTTGCAATTTTATTGCACATAACTCTTTAGGTTTGGAACTTAACGTTTCTGGCATTTTAAATCCATCTGGGATTCTCATATAGATATCAGTATCTAATGATCCATATAAATATGCCGTAACGACATCCATGAGACGCATTTCTAAATTTTCATTGGCCGCTAGGCTCATCAGGAATCTAAATGTGATTGCGTCCATAACAGGAGAATAAGTTTCCTCATAATCAATTCCTGGCCTTTGAGAGAAACCTTGGGCTACGAGACGAGCTTTGTATCTTGTAATCTCGTTTTTCTCATTTCTTTTTCGGACAAACACCCATTTGTACCCAACAGGTTTTACATCTTTGGGTGTGAGCACAATAGGTCCGAATACATTTCGTTTGTTAAGCGAATCTAATTCGACTTGAATTGCATCTTTCCATTTTATCCAGTCATGTCTCTTTTGACATTCATATACAGACTTTGGTTCTGGATCTTCGTTTTCTTCATTTATTTCCTTTGCTAAAAGGTATGAGAAAACGTCATCAATATCATCCATCTCATTTCGTTTCCATATCTTTCCATTATGGATGTAATTGATAGAAATCTCATGATTTCCTTCAGATTCAAGATGCTTTATATTGTCATTAGATTCACAATTTTCTTCGTCCAAAATATTTTCTGTTATTTTGGGAGTATCATGCTTTTCACATTCCTTACGTTTTCTAGGAAGTTTATCCTTTGAACCAATAGGTCTACCGCGCTTTAAACGTGTTCCTGATTCACGTGTATCAACTGCCGTTCCACCATTTTGTGGTATTTCAATACGAGCAGGAGTATTTGCAGCGGGTATATGTGATTTAGTTACCATTTTGGTATCAGCAAATGCATCAGGTAGCTGATTTGCTATATTTTGTAAATGCATGATACGTCGAACTTCTAGTTCTGACTGTTTCGTAGGAGGATCAAGGTGTAATAACGATGGTACACTCCATTTGATCTCTTTTCCTACTTGTTTATTGTCTCCCCCTAGAGTTGGGAATTCTTTCTCATTGAAATGACAATCGGCAAATCGTGCCGTAAACACATCACCAGTTTGTGGTTCTAGGTATCTTATTATTGATGGAGAATCATAGCCAATATATATTCCCAACCGTCTTTGCGGTCCCATCTTTGTACGTTGTGGTGGTGCTATTGGAATATAAACCGCACAACCAAAGATTTTTAGATGAGAGATATTTGGTTCTTTTCCAAATGCTAACTGTAATGGGGAATATCTATGGTATGCACTTGGTCTTATCCGAATTAGTGCTTCTGCATGCAAAATAGCATGTCCCCATACAGAGGTTGGGAGTTTTGATCTCATGATCAATGGCCTTGCAATTAGTTGCAGCCGTTTAATTAATGATTCTGCCAAACCATTTTGTGTATGAACATGAGCAACAGAATGCTCTACTTCAATCCCTGATACCATACAATAATCATTAAAAGCTTGGGATGTGAATTCACCAGCGTTATCTAATCTAACTCTTTTAATTGGATAATCTGAGAACTGTGCTCTTAATTTGATTATCTGAGTTAGAAATCTCGCAAATGCCATATTTCGAGATGATAACAAACAAACATGTGACCATCTACTCGATGCATCGATTAATACCATAAAGTAGTAGAATGGTCCACACGGTGGATGTATTGGTCCACAAATATCACCTTGGATTCTTTCCAAAAACTTTGGTGATTCTTTGTCAACTTTGGTTGGTGATGGTCTTATGATTAATTTCCCAAGAGCACACGCATCACATGTCATTTTATTACTTTGGTATATATCTTGGGTTTTTATTGAATGACCATGTGAGCTTTCAATGATTTTTCGCATCATTGTAGTGCCTGGATGACCAAGGCGATCATGCCATAATGTAACATCTTCTGGATTTCTTTTTATCACAAGATGTGATTCTATAGCATCAATATAAGTGTGATGCAATCCAGAAGGAAGTTCTGGAAATTTTTCCAGTACAAGGCCTTTGCCTGATTTTTCAGAAGTTATATACAAATACTTCTTTCCATTCTCAGTTGCAGACTGAGTGTTATACCCTTGACGGTATATATCTTTGAAACTCAACAAATTTCTCTTAGAATTTGGAGAATATAAGGCATTATCTATGGAAAACTTTGTTCCATTAGGCAACATAAAGTTCGCCTTGCCAATTCCTTCGATCAGGTCTGTAGGACCTGATATTGTGTTTATAGTCATTTTTACTGACTTTAAAGTAGAGAAATATCTCTTATCCTTCAGTATAGTGTGCGTTGTGCCACTATCTGGTATGCAAACTTCTCTACCAATTTGTTTAGTTGTTGTTCCATTTGCTTTCTTATCCATTTCTGTAACACACAGTTAATATCAATAAAGAAAATAAACTTTCATAAGTAAACTTATTAAGCATCAATAACAAGTACACAATAATTATACATTAGTTATTCTGAAATAAAACATTATTCTGAAAGTGAAATACATAATATTTTATGGCATCACTAGGCATTATTAAGCTTGATCAGTACAAGCACTTCAAATATTTTGATGAGTGGCCTCGTCGAAATCTCCCATAAAGTCAGAGGATTCGAGGTATGTCGATGTTGTACCCACAAGGTGTTCATTGAGATTTACTTCCTTTGCCTTGCCTTTAATAGATTCTTGGTACAATTGGCATAGATGCCGAGGAGTTCGACATACTTGAGACCAGTGTCCCTTCGATCCACATCTGTAACAGACGTTCTCATTTTTATGAGTAGGGTTTTCTTGGGTTTCTTTCCCTTTTACCCGATCAGATCGATTCCATGTGTTGGATCCCCTTCCTCTTGGGTTGTTACTCCTTTCATGGTTGCGGTTAAATCGATAACCACGACCACGACCAAAACCACGATTGTGACCACGGCCACGACCACGCCCACGATAGGAATAATTTCCTTTTTCCGGATTTTTTATATCCGTTGCATTTACCTCAGGAAATGCTTTGGTTCCCGTGGGTCGGGCATTGTGGTTTTTAATGAGGAGTTCATTATTTCTCTCCGCTATCATAAGCGCCACAACGAGTTCAGAGAACCTCGTATACCCACAATTTCTATATTGTTCTTGTAGAACATAATGATTTTTGTGGAACGTTTGGTAAGTTTTCTCGAGCATTTCTGCTTCCGAGACAGGCTTACCGCAATAATCTAATTGCGCCGCTATTCTCAATATAGCGGAATTGTACGTTTCCACTTTTTCAAAATCTTGAAATCGTAGATTTTTCCACTCATCGAGTGCATGGGGGAGAGTAATTTTCTTTTGGTTATCAAACCTCTCCTTCAGAGCTTTCCAAAGATCTAAGGGATCTTTGGTTCTCGCATAATCATGCGTAAGATTTTCATCTAGATGCCTTCTCAGAAATATCACGGCCTTAGCCTTTTCATGAGAGGTTGATATATTGCCGTCTTTTATTGTTCCGAGTATTTCCTCGGAATCTAGATGAAGCTCCATGTTTGTAACCCATGCCGTGTAGTTTGTCCCAGTTACTTCCAATGCCGGAAACTGAAGTTTCTCGATTTTTTCCATTTGAATTTCGAATCGCAGAGTGATCGTGCTGATAACGTGTTATGAAAAGAACTGGAATTTTATTGTATCGCAGGAATTTA
>OGIQ01000358.1_pt1 | contig 16205 bp, 16 predicted proteins | sample 1571811 | NCBI WGS metagenome assembly OGIQ01 (sample SAMEA2582103, study PRJEB24529) | metagenome | biome: Human gut stool | place: China | collected 2011
CAGAAACATCTTCAGTTTTAGGTAAACGAATCATATCAGGTTTAGCTGGAACGATTACATCAAGATCGTCATAGCCATAAGGAGTTTGTGTAGGATGGTTGATACGAACAACTGTTTCTGCACGGAATTTACGGGATTTCAATGCTTCTGCAGTTAAAAGACGAGCTGTGTCTTTTTCTGTAATTGGCACGGAATCTTCGATATCGATCATGATGGAATCAGCACCGTGAATATCTGCACTATTAATCATTTTAGGTGTATTACCTGGTACGAACATCATGGAACGAGACAAACGTTTTTTAGCAGCCTCTGTTAATGGGTTTGTTTTAACTTCTGGGAATGTTTTATCGTTAGCCATTATGCTTTGCTCCCCCTTTCCAATGCACCTAATACGCGAGCTTTAATTGTGTAATCCCAAGCGTTTTTATCTTGTACGATTACTTTTACGCCGTCAAAACCAGCTTCTTTCACTGTGTTTAAAACAACGGATTTAATTTGGTCGCCGTATTGGCGGATAACTTTGGATGTTAATTCGATTTCGATACCGCTAGCAATCGGTTCAACCGTTACTAATGCATCATTTTTTTCGTCGAAGCCAGCTTGCGCAGCTTTTACTAATTGTGCCATGTTGCATCCTTTCACTAATAAATATATCAAATGGCAAAAACCAGACGTGTCGCGAATGTCTGGTCCGTGCCGTTAAAACAATGTTGATTATAAGATTGTATGATTAACCAATCATACCGATGAAAGTCCACCAAGGGATACCTACTACAAAGAGTAGAATCCAACTCAATACCGCTAAGATAGCACCAGCAGTCCACCAATCTTTCAAGTTGTTATAACCTGCAGAGTAGATGATTGGACCAGGGGATGCACCGTAGTGAGTTACGAGGCCACCAAACGCATTTGTTGCAAGTAATACAAGTCCAAACATAACTGGGTCTACACCTGATGCCATACCTACAGTTAAGAATACTGGAAGCATAGACGCAATGTATGCAGTACTGGAAGCGAACAAGTAACGAATTACAACGCTGATACCAGAAAGAATCAATACAACTACGAGTGGAGATACATCGAGAGCCAAGTTTGCTTGCATGTATGCTGCAAGCCACGCGAAGAATTTAGCTTTTGTTAAAGCAGTGGATAAACCAAGGATAGCACCAAACCAGATGAATGTGTTCCAAACAGCTTTAGTTTGAACCATGTCATCCCAAGTGATAATACCGGAGAAGAATACAATAGTCATAGCTACTAAAGCTACTGCTGTTGCACTCAAGTCAACACCGATGGAAGGCAATGCCCAACCGATAAGAGCAAGAATAAATACAACTGCCAAGATTTTTTCAGACGTTTTCATAGGTCCTAATTCAGCAAGGCCATCAGCAGCCAATTTTTTATTATCGATGGCAACATTTTCAGGACGATCAATCCAGTAACCTACAAGTGGTACGAAGAACAACATTACAAGACCAGGAAGAGCTAAAGCTAACGCCCATTCACCCCAAGTCATGTTAAGACCAGTGATTTTAGTAACAAAATCTAATGCCAACACGTTAGGAGCCATAGCTGTTAAGAACATGAAGGATGTAATTTTTGTCACAAAATAACCATTCATCAAGATGAAGGAACCGCCACGTTTAGCAGTATCGCCAGGATAAGAACCGATAGATTCAGCAATGGATAAATTAATTGGATATACGATACCAGCTGCACGTGCTGTGTTAGAAGGTGTTGCTGGAGATAATACTAAATCAAGAAGTGCTGTTACGTAACCAAGACGTAATACAGTAGAACCGAATGCATTAATCAAATGGTAAGCAACGCGGTGACCAAGACCAGTTTTACCAAATGCAACGCTCAAGGAGAACGCAGCGATGATCATCCACAATGCTGTAGAGCCGTAACCTACCAAGATATCTTTTGCATTGTCTAAGAATAATGCAGATGCAGATAATACAGCTAATAAAATAATTTGAATTGGGTATGGTTTTAAAATCAAACCTACGATACCTGCAATGTAGAAGCCTAAGAGGCGCCACGCCGTATCAGTGAGTCCTTCTGGTGGAGTTGTAAACCAGAGGATAACAGGGATTAGCACAATAAGTGCTAGTTTTAAGAATCTTTCCATGTTTATTCCTTTCTTAAAAACATAGGCATATATATCATCCTAACACTACCCCAGAAATTCTTAATACGCGACTATCATCTATTGAACTCTAGGATTTTTTGTCTACACTCATTATAAATGTTTAAAAGAAATATGAATAATAGATTACCTTTATAGGGGTTATAAAAACTTTTATATCTACTATTCATACTTTTTATGCATTTTGAGCATAGTTTTACAGTTCCAAATGAAAAAAATGCATGTATACGTCCCCAAAGGGGTGTATACATGCACTTACATGGTACTGCCTTTCTCTTTCGAGACACTTTTATTATTATCTATTATATCGAAAAAGTCCAATACTGAAACAGCATGGATAAACAGTTAGAAAACCTCATAGATATGCTCTCTTATGCTTCGTCCTATGCTTTATATTCTCTAAATATACTATTATCTACAACGGTATGTTCCTTGTAATAGTTACGGACATATTCAATAAAGGTTTTAACAACGATTAAATTTTCCGAATCTTTTGTGTACACCATATTGGTATCACGGGTGATATATTCACCATTTTTACTGCGTAATGGACTCACATAGATATCTTTATCCTTACAGGATCCAAGTCCCATATACGTCAAAATAGACCAACCAAGACCAGCACGAACAAAGTGACGACACGTACTCATAGAATTTACGTCCATCGCCACACTTGGAGGCTCGTCAAAATGTTCTGCACACCAAGTTTCGATGATATTTGCCACCGATGCATCTGTTTGGTATTTAATGAACGGTACCTTTACTAAAGATTCAGGCGGCACTAATTCTTTATATACTAAACAATATGGCTCTGCTAATAACAGTTCAGACTTACCAGATACATCATAACCACCACGAGCAAAGGCGACCATACAATCACCTGTATTAAACATCTTTACTACTTGATGGCTGAAAGCAGTCTTCACTTGAATATGAACATCAGGATATTGTTCGCGGAAAGATCTCAATAAAGCCGGTAGTTCATAATCTGCAAAGTTAATAGATGATGCGATTTTCAAGGTCCCTTGAATCTTGCCAGAAGCGGAGTTCATAGCATGCTCCAAAGCCTCTTGTTCTTGCATCATTCGCTTGCAGTAATCATAGAAAATTTCGCCTTGTGCCGTGAGGGCAATCCCTTCAGCAGTCCGCAACAACAGAGAATGGCCCAAGGCTTTTTCCATATGACGCAACCGATAGCTCAACGCTGGTTGCGATAAAAATAATTTTTCAGCAGCCCTTGTAATATTGCCTTCATCCACAACAGTAACAAAGGTTTGCCATTCTCTATCGTCCATACAAACTCCTTTGTTATCGCTTATTACCAAAGATGCGTAATAAGGATAAGAATAAGTTAATGAAATCTAAATAAAGGCTCAAAGCACCAGTGATTTCAATGCGGTCTAAAATTGTTTCATCCTCCATGAGCGCCACTTGTGTCACATTATTTTTAATACGGTTCACATCGATAGCTGTAAAGATAGAGAACACTACAACACCTACATAACCTAGAACTAAACTAACAGTATCACTAAGGCCACTGAGTACAGTCCAGTTAAAGAAGCGGGCCCCCATCATCACCAAAGATACGATGATCATGCCGAACAATGCCGCCATCACATATGGTGTAAGGGATGATAAATTGCGTTTTGTAGTAGCCCCTACCACTGCAAAGCCAATGAAGAAAGCAAGCGTACCTATTAACGCCGGAATAACAACATCAAACACATTGTATCGCAACGATACCAAAGTCAATGTGAGACCATTCAAAGCACTATAGAGGAAGAACATACCTCGTAACGTCATTACATTAGCAGAATATGCGCGAGCACTAAAAAGGAATACCACACCTAACTCTACTAATAAGATAATATTAAAATTTTGGTACGCAAAGCGTAACCAATTTGGATTCACTAATGCAGCAAAGCCAACACCAATAGTTGTAAGTAAACCTACAACCATCCACAAGAAAGAGCCTTTTAATCGTTGGGATACGATACTTTCAACCTGTGCAACCTCAGCTGCAGTAGGTCCTGTTACATTATATGGATTCATACTATCCCTCCTTATTTAATTATCACTCATAGAGATTATCGAGCATTTGCAATGCCCGCAAACACCTTGCCACGTTCGCCATCGATTGTCACTTCTTGACCTTCAAGGAGCACTTCGTGGGCATTTTTAGCACCTAAGATAACAGGAATACCATAGGTAATGCCCGCAATAGCGCTGTCAGAAGTATAACCATCTTCTACGGCAATAATACCACCAGCACGTTTGGCAATGGCCATCAATTCAGGCTCCATTGTACCTACCACGAGAATATCGCCGTCTTTGAAGCTTTCATAATTACCCTTATGATTAGCCGCAATGTACACATTACCTGTAACGGATTTGCGTAAAATACCATTGCCAGACAAGAGTACTCGACCTGCAATATGAACGCGAATCATGTTTGTAGTACCGGTTGCACCGGATGGCACACCAGCGGTAACAACTACGAGGTCACCAGACTCGATGGCGCCTGTGCCAAGAGCACCGGTAATGGCTTGTTTTACCATTTCATCGGAGTTGATGATTTCATGACCTTTGATAGCCTCTACGCCCCAACATAATTGCATGCGACGAATAGTTTCCTCATGAGGTGTGACAGCGATGATTTTACAATCTGGACGATGACGAGCCACACTAAGTGCGGTGTGTCCAGATTCAGTACATGTCAAAATAGCTGCGGCCCCGAGGTTTTGAGCTACGTGCACGCTAGCCAAGCATACGGCACTTGTAGTAGTCATTTCTTCATCCTCACGAGCACGACTATAGCTATCATAAATAGCAGCCTTTTCCGTTACTTCTGCAATGCGAGTCATGGTCGCAACAGCTTCTACAGGATAGGCCCCATTGGCTGTTTCGCCAGATAACATAATCGCATCGGTACCATCCAAAATGGCGTTGGCTACGTCACTTGCTTCCGCACGTGTTGGACGTGGATTTTGAATCATAGACTCGAGCATTTGTGTCGCCGTAATAACGGGTTTACCCAAGTTATTACATTTTTCAATCATCATCTTTTGAAGTACTGGCACTTCTTCAGCAGGAATTTCTACACCGAGATCGCCACGCGCAACCATGAGGCCGTCAGCTACTTCCAAGATTTCATCAATATTTTTAACACCTTCTGCATTTTCAATTTTCGCGATAATCTTGATATCTTTTTTCTCAGACTCAAGAATACGGCGAATAGCCACAATGTCTTTACCGCGTTGCATGAAGGATGCGGCTACAAAGTCTACCCCTTGTTGACAACCAAAGCGCAAATCTGCTTCATCCTGTTCAGATACAGGTGGCAAACTTAGTGCTACACCTGGTACGGCTACGCGCTTGCGGTTGCCGATTTCTCCGCTGTTTTGAACAGTTGTAACGATATTATTGCCTTCGATAGCATCGATGGTAAGTGTTACAAGCCCATCAGCCAAGAGAATTTTATCCCCTACGGATACATCGCCTGTAAGACCTTTGTGGTTCACAGAACTAAGCTCTTTTGTGCCTTCCACATCATCTGTAGTCAACGTAAATTGTTGCCCCGCTTCGAGGAATACCTTGCCTTCTTTAAATAGACCGAGACGAACCTCAGGACCTTTTGTATCAAGCAATAATGCGATTGGTTTATTCACAATCATCGCTGCATCGCGCACCATTTGCATGCGTTCTGCCTGCTCTTCATGGGATCCGTGAGAGAAGTTAAAACGAGCTACGTTCATGCCCGCCCGCATCATATCTTCTAAGATACCAAATTTATCCGTTCCTGGACCTACAGTACATACAATTTTTGTACGTTTCATAATCCCTCCTATGAAAGCAATCCCTAGATAGGATAGTTCATTTCTTATTATATCAATGTTGGTGAAAGCTATCTGTGCCCCACGCAACATATGTTACTGCACCTCTACGGAGCCCTCGCCTAGAATAGCTTCAATAGCCTTGATGGATTCATCACTAGGGTCAAAGCACATATTCGGTGGTAAATTAATGCGTTTCCGTTGACGGTGTAAATATAACGACGTTGGCACGGAGCCTGCTGTATTTACTAGCACACGTTTTAAGGCTTCACTATTTTCCGGCGTATCATATTGACTATAAATATGGATTGCCACCTGTTTTGCCTGATTATAGTTTACCTTTAATGGAGTAATACGGTCTGCAATGATTTGCACGCCCTTTTCATCCGCATCAACGCGACCTTTTACCTTAACGATCATATCGACCGCAAGGAACTGTTGGCTTTGACTAAAGACCTTAGGGAACGCCACTACATTCGTCGCACCAGAATAATCCTCGATGCGAAGAATGGACATAAGCTCATTGCGTTTTGTCATGCGGTCCGATTTATTTTCAATGAGCCCCCCAAAGGTAATAGTTTGACCATCATATTGCTCTGGATTTTCTACGAGAGCACCCAGTTCAAAGAGACCTTCTAATTCCTTCGCATAGCCTTGCAATGGATGACCCGTAATATAAAAGCCAGTGTATTCCTTTTCATCCTTTAACTTATCGTCTTCCGATAAATCTTCCACATTGGGAACTGGAATAAACTCTACCGCCTCTTCCATATCACCAAAGAGACTCATCGTCCCCATAGCGGCATCCTTTTGCTCTTTAGCACCAACGGCTTGGGCGCTTTCATACATGTGTAGCAACTGATTCCGGTTTTCCTGGAAACCATCCATAGCACCGCAACGAATGAGACTTTCAAGAAGTCGTTTATTCACAACTCGATTATCCACCCGTTTACAGAAATCTACAATATCCGTATAGAGGCCGTGCTCATTGCGCTCGCGAATCAAGCGATCGATAGCATTGTCCCCTACGTTCTTGATACCACCAAGACCGAAACGAATAGCGTCGTCTTGCACGGCAAAACTGCGCTCAGAATAGTTAATATCTGGGCCCAGAACCTTAACATTGTGCTTCTTGCAAGAGATAATATAATACGTTAACTTTTGCATATTCTGCATGAAACTCGTCATGGTAGCCGCCATAAATTCAGGGAAATAGTGCGCTTTCAAATACGCCGTTTGGTACGCGATATACGCATACGCCGCACTATGTGATTTATTAAAGCCATAGCCTGCAAAGTATACGAGCAAGTCAAATACTTCATTCGCAACGGACTCGGTAATACCGTTCGCTACAGAGCCTTGAATAAAGGACTCCCGTTGTGCCTTTAGAACAGATTCCTTTTTCTTGCCCATAGCACGGCGCATCAAATCCGCTTGACCAAGGGAGAAACCACCCATGGCGGACGCAATCTGCATAACCTGTTCTTGGTATAAGATTACACCAAAGGTATCTTTTAAAATCGGTTCTAAAATTGGATGTAAATAGGTAACCTCTTTTTTACCATGACGGCGGTCGATAAAGTCCGCCACCATACCAGAGCCTAGTGGGCCTGGACGATACAAGGCTACCAATGGAATTAAGTCTTCAAAATGCTCAGGCTTAAGGTCCATTACAAGCTTTGTAATACCTTCCGACTCAAGCTGGAATACACCAGAGGTGTCGCCTTTTGTGAGAATGTCACACGCCGCCTTATCATCAAGCGGAATGGCATCTAAGTCTAGGTCAATACCACGGTTCGCCTTGATGAGCTTTAAGGCATCCCCCATAACCGTCAAGGTACGGAGGCCCAAGAAGTCCATTTTTAAAAGCCCTAATTCCTCGATGTTATCCTTATCGTACTGCGTTACAAAGCCTTCATCGTTGGCATTTTGTACTGGTACGTGGTCATCTAGAGGGTCCGCAGAAATTACGACGCCCGCCGCATGCGTGGACGAATTTCGCGCTATGCCTTCTAGCTTTTTACCAAAATCAAATAATTCTTTAACGTTTGGATCAGCTTCGTATAAAGCCTTTAACTCTTTACCTTGTAAAGCCTTATCCAAGGTAATCCCTAGTTCGTTGGGAATCATCTTAGCGATGCGGTTCACTTCAGCCAGTGGTAAGTCGAGCACGCGACCTACGTCACGAATTACGGCACGCGCTGCCTCTGTACCGAACGTAATAATCTGAGATACACGCTCCTGTCCGTATTTTCTCGTCACATATTCGATAGCTTGACCACGCTTTTCATAGCAGAAGTCAATATCGATATCAGGCATGCTTACCCGTTCTGGATTTAAAAACCGTTCAAAAAGCAAATCGTATTTCAATGGATCTAGGCCTGTAATGCCAAGTAGATAGGCTACTACGGACCCCGCCGCAGAACCACGGCCAGGACCTACTAAGATATCATGCTCACGGGCATACCGTACATAGTCCCATACGATAAGGAAGTAATCCTCAAAGCCCATCGTACCGATAACGTCTAACTCATAGTCGAGACGCTTTTGTAACTCTTCAGACGTTTCACCATAAAGGCGTGGAATTTCCCGTTCACAAACCTTACGTAAATACGTTTTAGACGTTTCCCCTTCTGGCACATCAAAGTGTGGTAAGTGATGTTCGTCGAAATTGAATTCTACGTTACAACGGTCCGCAATTTTTAAAGTATTTTCGATGGCCCCAGGAATATGTGAGAACAACTGCGCCATCTCATCCCCAGATTTCAAATAGAACTCATCATTAGGGAATTTTAAGCGGTCCACTTCGGCACGACGACGGCCTGTAGAAATACATACCTTAATATCTTGCGCGTCCGCATCCTCTTTTAAAACATAGTGGAAGTCATTAGATGCTACGATACCAAGACCATATTCCTTGCTGAGTTTTATAAGCACCTCTTGCGCCTTTGCCTCCTCTGGTAACCCGTGATTTTGGATTTCCAAGAAGAAATTATCTTTCCCGTACGTCTCAATATACCATTCGATGGAACGCTTCGCGCCCTCCATATTATCTTGCAAAATATACTGCGGCACTTCACCTTGAATACAAGCACTGAGGGCAATTATGCCCTTGCTGTATTGGCGCAACAAATCGCGGTCTGCACGGGGACGATATAACATACCTTCCGTAGACGCTTTAGACACGATTTTTACGAGATTTCGATACCCTTCCATGGTCTCAGCCAATAGGATGAGATGTTTTAATCTTTCACGGCTGCGACCTTCGGGACGATCAAATCGGCTGTTTTCCGTTACATATACTTCACAACCGATGATAGGCTTAACGCCTTGGGCCATACATTCTTTGTAGAAATAAATGGCTGCGTACATATTGCCGTGATCTGTAATGGCAAGGGCCGGCTGATTTAACTCCTTCGCACGACGTACCATGTCAGGCAAACGACTGATGCCGTCTAGCAAACTAAACTCTGTATGACTATGTAAATGTACAAATGGCTGCATGGTACACCTCCTTTAAGGGCGATGAGCAAAATACACGTTCAATGACTTCTTACGAGTCTTCCAATCCGGCAAAAACTGTGCCACAAGATTGTGAAAGTTCTTGGAATGGTCTAAATATTTAAAATGAGCAAACTCATGAACCATAACGTACTCAATATACGCCTGTGGTCCCTCTAACAAACGGGTGTTCATCTTGACGAGCTGCTTTGCAGGCGTACAAGAACCCCAACGACTCTTCATTCGCTGCTGTTTTATGATTGGCATAGGCACATCAATACCTTGCTTGTGAAATCGCTGATACACGACCTTTGCCCAATGAACAAAGACCTTCTCCCCTAAATTACGCCAATAACTTTGCATTAATTTATGTTTAGCTTCAAAGGTCGTACCACGAGGTACAACCATGGTAAGAATAGCTTTTCCGTCAAAACCGATGTGAGGCTTTCCATCCTGCTCAACTAGGCGCAACGTAACAGGAATACCGAGAATTGATAAGCTTTCACCATTCACATACTGCAACGCCTCAACACGTTTGGCATTCAATGCATCAATCTTGTAACGAGCCCGCTCAATAAAGGGCATATTTTCGATGACAAACTTGTCCACCCTATAATCCGGCACATACGCATTCGCCGACACATGGATCACACCATCCTTGGTAATCCGCATGTTCATGTTCTTCACACGCTTGATGGTTAACTCATATTCAATTCTGTCGCCATTATAGGTAATAGACCTAGTTGTTGAAGTATTCATACCTTTTATTTTATCATAAAACACTCATAAAAACGTAGAAATCTGGTGATTTTAATAGGAATTATTCGATATAGATAAAATAATAAAAAATAACAGATAGTTGCTTGGTAAAACTCAACTATCTGTTATTTAAAAACAATATTATAATTACACATTAATTATTAATTTGGAGCATTCAAAATTTTGAAAGTATTATTTCTCCTTATTTACAATACTCAAACATTAATAACATCTAGGTGTAATTTCAAATTTTTCTGTTATTTTATTACTATAAATCTTAATAAAATAAATATTCGCTCAATATGCCCCTTCTAAAAGATACCTCTATAAGTAAATATAATATAACATATAAAATTATAATTATATTACTTCAAAAGTGTATTATCTTGATAATTAATTATAGTTTGAAAGTTAGTCAATATTTTTTCATTATAATCAGTATTTAGGTATTTAATATTCATATACCACTTATAATTATCGTCAGAACATAAATCAAATTTTAAAAATTTTATTTCTTTTAAGTTCAAATAGAAAGTTGAAAAAGTAGCTGCATTAATATTAAATCTTAAGCTCTCTAAAAAAGCATTTAAGCTAACAAACTCATCATTTGATGTATTAGGTAAAATTTGAACAATAGCTATATTATCTACAATACCATTGATTTTTAAGCGTCTAGATAGTAAATTATATATTTCACTTTTGGAATAATCTATACCAAACCTTTGATTAGTAAATAACTCCTCTTCCGGCCATTCACTATAAACAAGAGACTCATAACTTCTATCATTTAGATTATCTAATTTTAAAATTCCTCCACTTTTCAAATTCAATCGATAATAACCTTCAGATGTATTTAGAATGATGCTCTCATTACTATTCCAAACCTGAAAAATATGATATTTCTCACCTGTATAAATAAGGGTCTTTTCTATCCTATCGTCAAAAACACTAGTTAAATACCAATCAACTTTCTTATCATTCTGTACTTTCTGAATAACAAAAAAACTATCTTTAGCAAAAAAAACATCCGTGATTATCCCGCCATTAATATTTAACATAGATAAATCAAGATTAATTTTTTTACTTATATCTTGAGCATTATAAAAGTTTGCATTAGAACCATTGAGAACTACAACTACACCTTTATCTGGACGCCATACTTCATAATAAGATATAAATTTCGATCTCAATACATATGCCAAAGCCAATATACAAACTATAACAAAAAACCAAGTAAGATGTTTTCGACTATATCCCATTTACTCCACCTTATAAACAAGACCCTGATTATTTTCATAATCTTGGTCCAATAAATTTCCAACAGCAGCAGGAAGAATTGCCCCCCTTAATCGATCTAAAGTAGGATGACTTCCGCTCCCGTCAATTATATATTGTTCTCGCGGAAAAGCTGCATTTAAAGCTTGTGTCAGTTCCATTCTAGACTGCTCAACTTTATCATTAAACAAAAACCTATAACCTAATCCACAAATTAGCCATACGAAAAAACAGCCTATAAATGTGTACCAAACAACAGAATAAATTGTTTTAAATTTCATTCCTAAAAACCTCTATATTGCCTATATATTAATGAACCCCTACTTTCATTTGGAGTTCTACTTATGCATTAGTTGTTGCGATAGTACAATCTTGTTGCCCATAATTAATTTCTTTTTTGTAATATTAAAGTCACTTTATCAGAGCCTCGTTCTTTAAACAGTTCGAGATAAATATTAGTATCATAATCACGACCAACAATACGATTCTTGTTAATTTCATTCCAGCCTATATTTTGTTTTGAAAGTATCTCTTTAACATCGTCAATTGTAAGAGAGTCGTACGTAATTTCAAGATTATTATTTTGAGATGCTCTACCAGATGCATAATACTTTTCATTTACTTTTTTCGAGGATATGGTTTCTAATTTTTGCTCATATAATTGAAGACTTTGCATTTGTTCAGGCCTATTAATATACGCATGTAAAAAAGTAAGTCCCATTAATAGAAATACAAATAAAGCAAAACCCATATATACCTTTACCACAAACGGTATGCTATTCAATTTAAAATTATTTCTATTCATATTCCACCACTAATCTTAATTTTTATTATTACAAAATAAGTAAACAGGAATAATAAAGATGTAATTCTATTTAATATTTTATTATGAATTATTGTTAACTTTAACGCTAATTAAATTTTACCAACTACAGATTCCAAGAAAAATTAAAAGAATACTCTGTCCTACAGACACAGCAATTCGACCTATACCTATAATACTAATTCCATATCTTTTCCCCTCTTTGCACATAAAATATTCATTCAGATTTTGCTTTAGTGCAAACATTTCTCCCCAAAGAAGGCCCGCGAGTATTAATGAAAAAATCGAAAAACTATGTAAGATCCTCCCCCCAAAAATAACCATTAATTCAATCATCAACAATTGACCTAATTGTATCATCGTAAGAAGAAGACTTTTCTTAGTATTTGCTCCTGCAATAGTTATTGCATTATTCCGTATAATATATATTGCATACATACCAAGTAAAATACTACATAAGATACGCCCAGCATTCATAATCCATCCTCACTAGTCTTTTTTCGATATTGAGATTCTCTCTACTATGTTTTATTTGTCTTAGTCATTTAAAGATTAAAGAAAACGCTAAAACAAAACTAGCAACAACATATAAGATACCCGCATCTGCAATATTACCTATAATATAAAGAATTACTCCTATTACTAACAAAACTATTCCAAAATTCATTTTACCTATCTTTCTCTAATTTAACGATTATAGAATTTGTGTTTATATCACGTATAATTTCAACCCCAATATTATCATCTACATCATATCCTATAAGGTGACTCTTATTTACTTCACGCCATTTTATCTTTTCTTCTGAAAGTATATTCTTCACTTCGTCTAAAGTAGTACTTTCATATGTAATCTTAAAATTATAAACCTGCCCATTTCTAGCTGTAGCATAATGATCTTCGTTAACTTTATATGTAGATATACTTGTTAACTTTTGCTCATATGCTTCTAGTTGTTGAATTTGTTTTGATCTATTAATAATAGCAGCTGCTGACATCAAAGAAATAATAATCATACATATAAGTGCAAATCCCAAAACTATCTTAAAAGATAAAGGAAGCATATTAAAGTAATAGGATATCTTTTTCAAAACTAATAACCCCATCAAATCAACTTATTAAAGTACACAGAAATACTACATAACATTATCAAAATAAATATAGCGTATTTCTAATTTTTACTAACATAGTTATCTCGTAATTGTAATAAAATAGTTCGTTCTTCTTCGCCAATTTCATCTAAGCTACTTAACAAAACTAGATGATCTCCATAAGTATATTTCAACATAGCAATTAAAGAATCTCTAACCTTTTTACCAGCAAGACTTTCATCAAAGTATACTTGAATATCATTTGTTTCTTTATCAATGATAAGAAAACCACTCACATTAAATATCAGAATCTTTGTAGCCGTATCTTTTACGCCTCGCACATCATTCGTAATAATGAGATGATTATCTAAATCTAGAAACGTTGCTTCATAGCCTGAGTGATACCACCGTTTATTAAAGTACTTTGCACCACGTTCAGAATTCATTAACATTATTTCAAAGTTGTCTAAATCCGTTTTGGAAAAATCTTCTAACTTATTTTTCTTATTAACGAGCATCTTCGATCTTGGATGATATAATTTATGCTGTTCGGTTTCATCACCATAAATTGTAAATTCCCAAACATCTAATTTATGATTTTTGATATCGTACCGACCTATTCCATCATAGCCTAAATAATAATAGAAAGGCTCATCAAAATATACAGCTAAAATACGATTAGAAATCGATTCATTGATTAAAGTATCTACTAACTCATGAGACTCATCCATAATAACTATATTATTAGGAGAACCATCATGATAATAATACTTATAAATAGCGGTACTAATAATTGCTATAACGATCAGTATTAAAGAACAAATTTTTTTCATACCAAACTACCTAAGATATATAATCAAATACCTTTATACAAAACACCAATATCTTTCAATAATATCAAATATCATATCTAATTAATAAATATTTATTTCTCTTCTATAATTCAATTATATGTTAAACTAGCTTATACCAACAACGAATATTTTGTTATATACAGCAAAAAAAGCACCATCTACCTAGGTCCGACTTATGTGTCGTTTCCCATTGGGATAGATGGTGCTTTTATAATTGATTTAATTAAATTGTTCTAATAAACATGTCCCATTCAATCTACAATGTAGTATATTGCACTACTTTATATTCCGTCGTGCCACTAAACTACCAGCGCTGCTAGCTAGTCCCGCCCGATTGATATGAGGGTTTCCATGTTTGTACGTTTTTGGCTTGCTACTTTTATCTTCTACCTTTGATTTCTCAAATTTAGTAAATAGATTATCTAGCTCACGCAAGAGCGCACGTTTTTGTGAGTCTTTCAACTCAAATACTTCACCCTTATAGGCGATGTATTTATTTTTTAGTACAGGACTGAGATCATAGATGGGCTCGTGTTCTTCTCCATTTACATCCAACAGCTCATCCAAGGTCAATCCATAATAGCGAGACAGGGCACAGAGTGTATCTAAATCCGGTTCGCGATACCCTGTTTCGTAATTTGAAAGCGCCGCATTACTGATACCTACGGCCTTTGCTACTTCGATTTGGCTTTTGCCCATGCGCACGCGAGCACGCTTTAAGTTCTTGTAAAACTGCATGTTCATCACCTGTATCGATACATAAACAACTACAAACTATACACTTTTATAATAATGTATCACTGATTTTTTTGAAAGCTTCATCAGCAACGGCTAATGTGCGTTCCACTTCACTGCTCTTATGGCAGATAGATACAAAATTACTTTCATAAGGGCTTGGCGCATAGTAGATACCATGGCTCAAATTATGATGGAAGAACATTTTGAATTGTTCTTCGTTGCAAGCTGCTGCATCATCAAAGTTCTTAACCGGTTTGTCAGTGAAGAAGATGGTGAACATAGAGCCTACACGTTGTACTACAACAGGCACATTGTATTGTGCCGCCAATCTTTCAAAGCCTTCACAAAGGGCAATCGTCGTATCTTCTACTTGTTTAAACACCGTTGGATCACGTTGCAGAATGGAAAGCGTTGCCAAACCAGAGGTAACGGCAATAGGATTACCGCTCAATGTACCAGCTTGGTAGATAGGACCAGCTGGTGCAATTTGGTTCATAATCTCGCGAGAGCCACCGAACACGGCAAGTGGCATGCCACCGCCAACGATTTTTCCAAGGCATGTGAGGTCTGGTTTAATCTTGTAACGCTTTTGGGCACCCCCACTGCTAGCGCGGAAGCCACACATAACTTCGTCAAAGATCAACACAGCGCCGTGAGCCTTAGTCACTTCGCGCAAGGTTTCGAGGAAACCTGGTACTGGAGGCACACAGCCCATATTACCTGCTACAGGTTCCACGATGATCGCCGCAATAGTATCGCCGATCTCGTCGAATAGTTTACGAACCGCTTCAGAATCATTGTACGGCAATGTTATGGTATTCTCTGCTACGCCTTGAGGAACGCCTGGACTATCCGGCACGCCAAAGGTAGCAAGGCCAGAGCCAGCTTTCACCAAGAGCGCATCACTATGACCATGGTAACAGCCTACAAATTTTACGATACGATCGCGACCAGTATAGCCACGAGCTACGCGCAAGGCACTCATGGTAGCCTCTGTACCAGAGTTTACGAGGCGGATAACCTCCATAGATGGCATGAAAGCTTGTATCTTTTTAGCCAATTCTGTTTCTAGTAGTGTAGGCGCACCATAGCTAGTACCACGAGGAATCGCCTCTTGCAAACTAGCAATAACTTCAGGGTTCGCATGGCCCAAAATCATAGGGCCCCAGCTCAACACATAGT
>OGIQ01000382.1_pt1 | contig 14974 bp, 15 predicted proteins | sample 1571811 | NCBI WGS metagenome assembly OGIQ01 (sample SAMEA2582103, study PRJEB24529) | metagenome | biome: Human gut stool | place: China | collected 2011
TTTCTGTTTGTTCCTGTTCGTGGCTTCTGTTATATGCCCTTATGGTTCTTCCAATCTCTAAAAGTACCGGTTTTGCAAGCTCATTGGCTGCATCTCCAAGTACTGCAAGGGTGTCCATGGAATTAAATTCATGGATAAAATCGAAAGAAAACTCCGAACCATACTCCTCCATATCTGCGCCACAGGCAGATAAAAGTGTAAAAGAAATACTCTCCGATAAAGTATCTCTTAAACGGATACCGACATTTTGCTCATCCAGTCCGTCAAGGAAACTGCCCTCGATCATGTACTGCAGATCCGGCAGCAATTCCTCATAATAATCTGCCGCAATCCTCTCAGCTATCTCCATAAGTCTTTCTTCAAACAGCTTCTTGTCATCTGTGGCACCATAGGTCTGCTCTAGACGCTTGATGACATCTTCCTTATGTTCCTCATGTAATTCCCAGAGTTCCGGATACCGTCCGATTCTCCTTGCCGCATGGACATCAGAAACATCAAAAACATATTTCAGACGCTTTCCATGTGCATCATCCTCGTCCAAAAGTGCAATACCCTTTGCACCTTTGTTTACCCAGCAGTGCATACGCTCATTCCACAGCTCTATGGAAGCACACGCTGTTGCATCCGGTCTTTGTGCATAGATTAAAAGCTGTTCTCGGAATGGGTACTTATACAGCCTTGCCGCTGTAGTCAGATACTTCATCCACTCGTCACGGTTTCTCACTACTTCTTTGGCAGTTTCCTGTGCCAAAGCGGATATAAAATCATATTTTCTCACGCAGTTCTCTCCTTTTTTCTGATTTTTAGCACGAAAAAAGTGGCAATGGTTCATTTATGATCCATTGCCACCTACAAAAATAAGCACTATTTTTAATTTATCATCTCCTTTCCAGCATTTTATTTATGTAAAAATAGCACCTAAGATTTCTCCTAAGTGCTATCCACAATCCATAATTTATTTTTCTAAATTTAAAAGAAGATCATCTAATCTATCCAATAAATAATTTGCTGGATCTTCTTGCTCAATTTTCATTTTATTCATTGCAATTAAATCTTTCGTATCAAAAAGCATAATCAATTTTCCATTTTCTCTCAAACTCCCCTTAGCTGCCCAATACGCATTCTCTTCATAACCATTAGCCGAAACTATTATTGCTACACTTCGTAAAGCTTTTGCATATAAATATCTTTCTGTCGTATATATTTCTTTTTGTGTGATCTTTTCACTATAATTCTTAAATTCAAATATCACATACTTGGAATTAAAATATCTCTCAAGAATTGACCAAAAGGTTTTTTGATTTCCATCCTTTATACGGCAAAGAAGATCAAAACGATATAAATCTTTATTCGACTTTTGCTGTTCTCGCCATAATGCTAAATCATCAGAAAAAGCATTTTTCAAAAGCTTATAACATAATTCCTCATATTTAGTAAATGTAGGTCTGCCAGCCTGACATAATTCCATTTCCTTGATTAATGAATTTGTATAATCATCATGCTGAATGCTATCTAACTTAATAAACCCTTCTTGCGGTTCTATATCATCAACAGAATATGGTAGTATAGAAACTAACTCATTATACAATTCAGTATTATATGTTACTGCAAATAATAAATTTGTAACATCTATCATTATCATTTTAGGATACTTTTTCTGATATAAAATTTTCTTTTTTTCTTCAATGACATAAGCAGATACCAAAACTGGAAGCATATTATATTCTTCTGCTATAGTACATATTCGTTCAACCGCTTTATCTATTATTCGTGAAAATTTCACTTCAATACAATATCTTTTTGCTTCCTTCTCAGCAATAATGTCAATATCGCCTGATCTATCTTCTAACCTTTTTTCTAACTCTACAGAGTAACCCGCTTCCTCAAATATCTTTGCAACATATTTTTCAAATGTATAACCATCTTTTACATTCATCATGATTCCTTTCTAAATTCATTCTACCGTTTTCTCTATAAATCAATGGTGTGTCTTTAAATAATCAAGATAATAATAGCACATTATTATTGGCAAATCTATTTCATTCGATGGTACAAAGACTTAAATGCTGCAAGTTCTCTTATCCCTTGCAGCATTTTACAATATGAATTCTCAATATTTTTCAAGCCTTCATTTTCCTATCCTTACTTTCCTTTTCTCAGTGGAAACTCCATTTTAAATTTGTACTGTGAACCCTTGATTTCTTTTCCGTCTTTGGTATAAGAAAAATCTTCAATGCCCTCTGGGATCAGGTACGCATCATAGTTCCCTTTCTTTCCTTTTAACCCCTTGACCAGTATCTTTTTCCCTGCCAGAAGGCTCTTTACCTGTGCATCAGAAAGCTGTACGCCCAATGCCCTGCTTACATTCATGCCGCATTTATTTTTACAGTAAGCTCCAAATTTGCCTTTTACCACATCGCCGCCACACTTCGGACAAGTTCCAAAGACCTCCTGCGTGTTTCCTGCACCAAACATATTTTTCTGCTCAGCACTGACACTGTGATAGTTGTTTACAAGGTCACTTACCATAGCCTTAATCCCCGCCATAAACTGCCCGGCAGACACCTCTCCTTTGGATACCTGTGTCAGCTCATTCTCCCAGTCTGCTGTCAGCTTAGGGGATTTCACGACATCCGGCAGCACTGTGATCAGCTTCATGCCATCCTCTGTCGGGATCATCTGTTTTTTCTCACGCTTTACAAAACCGTCCTTTACCAGCTTTTCAATAATGTCTGCTCTTGTGGCAGGTGTACCAAGTCCCTTACGCTCCACATCATCGTCCATATCTTCACTTCCGGCTCTTTCCATTGCAGATAAAAGGCTGTCCTCGGAAAGATTTTGTCAAGGGTAGTTAAGAAAAATCTTCACTGTTTATGTCATGTAATATCAATCTGTTAATCTTATCCGTCATGGTTTCCCTGCTCGTTTTGCTGAAATGAATTGCCACGTTGTAGGTGGTTCTTCCGATTTTCTTTTTGATATGCGGACACTGTTCTTTGTCCGTTGTCTGCTTTTCTGTCTGTTCCATAAATCTCCTTTTCCCAACGTAAAAAGGTGCATGAAACCTTTTCTGTTTTCCATGCACCTTACGCTGTGGTTAAATTGTGTTTTCGTGTTTCTTATCCCGGTTCTGCTCCCTTGCCTGCTCGTCCGCTCTCTGCTGTACTTCCATTTCCCTGAGATTGCCTTTGAAAACGGAAAGCCTTGCAAGGTCGGTAGCAATCCTACTGCTTTTTCTCTGTATCTGCTCCTGCTGTGTCAACACCTCCGCTAACTGCTTATCAATGTATGGCTTAGAAATTTTCATATTTTCCGGCATGACTGCCTTTACCCTGTCACGATATATCGCATAGTTTTCAAGCTCTGTTTCATGCTTCTTTTTAAATGAATTTTTCCTCAATCCGCTTAATGCCTGATACTCTTTCATGACTGGCTGATACTGCTTGTAATCGTCATAGTCAGATACCGCCTGTGTCCACTTCTCATAACGCACACTTAACTCTGAAAGTTCTGCCCTGCACTTCTCCAATACCTCCGTCTGCTTTTCCTCAAACGCCCTTATATCTTCCCATGTTTCAAGATGGTTTGTGTCAAACAGCTTTGCAAGCTGTTCCACATTGCCCAGAAGCCGCTTGTCTTTAAATCTCTGTACATATGGGAAAATCGGTCTTACAACCATCTCTGACCTTTGTTTCTGCAACATCTCCAATGCGGTCTGAACCTCTGATTTTTGTTCCGGTACGGAAGGATTGATGGATGGATTGATAGATTGAATGTCATCCCTTTCTGTCCGGCTTTTTCTCTCAAAAACAAATTTGAAAACTCCCTTTTTCAGTTCCTCTTTGAGTTCAGAGATAAATCCATAAATCTTCATTATCATGGCATTGTATTTCTCGATTGCACGATTGATATTGCCCCTTTCTGTCCGGATGCCTTTTCGTTCCAATGCACTTGCTCTTTCCCCTAAATGAATGGTCGGAATAAGAGGTATCCCTCTGTCCTTATAGGAACGTGGATCAACACGCTCGGCTATGCCTGCTTTTTCATTGGTGGCATTGATAATCTCCGCAATGGCATTTCTCCATTCCTTCGCCTTGCCTTTCTCATTCCAGTCAATCACATTTACTTTCCGGCTTTTATAGCCTTTTCCGCTGGCATTGGGTATCCGGTTACCGTCTGCGTCAAGGACATACTCTTTTCTTGATTTTGCTCCCCATGTACCATCCTCATTGAGAGGTCTGAGAGTAAGAAGGATATGGATATGCAGATTAGGCTGTCCTTTATCGTTGTACGAACGATGAATACCATAATCTGCACACATTCCCTTATTTACAAACTGCTCTTTGATAAAACGCTCCATGACCTGCCTTGCGGTGGCTTCGTCCCACTCATTGGGCAGGGAATATTTCAGGCTCCTTGCAAGCTGGGCATTCTTCGCTTTCTCGTTCTTTTCTACAGAGTTCCATAATACTGCCCTGTCTGCAAATTCCGGTGGTGCGTGTTCCGGCAGAAGCACGCCTGCACCGACTAAATCCTCTTTGGCAGTTCTGTTATAGGTCATGCCATAATAATCACTGTAAAGGGATGTCCTGTTGATATAGGCTGACTGCTCAACCGCCGACTGTCCTTTGCTCCGCTGGACTATGGATGCCCTGCTGCTAATTGTTCCGTTCTTCACTGTCCTCTCCTTTCCCGCAAAGTAACGGGTTGCACTGGCAGACTTTGTGGGCAGATGAAAGCACATCTTTTTGTGATTTCATCTGAACGCAAAGTTCACTAGGGTAGGCGGTTCTTTTTACCGCCGAAGGGAGTGTAGCTCCCTTATAACAAAAGGCTTGCCTTTTGTTCAACAAGGTGCCTGCACCTTGTTATCGGATGCGAAGTAGCCGACTGCCCTCTGCAAGAGCCTTCGGAGAACGCACAGCACCGCCCCAAAGGGTGGTGTATCTGTGCGCCCTCAACAAAGTTGAGGGAATTGACTACAACGCTGCACATTCCCTATTCTTCTTCGTTTTCGTCCTCGTCTGCTTCCTCATTTATCGCCGTATCCGGCATTTTCTCCTCCGTCCTTGCAAGCTCTCGTTCAATCTGCTCCATGCAGTTCTTGACCTCTCTTGTGGCAAATGCCACCTGCATAATCCGTCTGGTCTGCTCCTCGCTGTATCTCCTCGGCTCATTAAGGAATGTTTCAAAGTTTGCACCCACCACAATCTTCCTATGATTGTCCGCTTTCCTCTGCTCCATCTTTGCCTTTTTCATCAGCATATCCAGCTTGTTCTTTTCCTGTTCCATGCGTTTCCGCTGTGCTTCGATTTTATTTTCTAAATTCATCTTTCATTGCCTCTGCTTTCTTTGTATTTCTTGTCTGTAAAACAGAAAAGCGGTGCTTCCGTTTTATTAGATAACACCGCCTAAATGACTGCCCGTATTCGTTTTGATTTCTGCAATGTACTCCTGTCTCCTTTCTGCCCCTGACGCTGTAAATAAAAAGAGCAACTAAGATTTTTATTTCTTAATTGCCCTGTGTTACTGTACTAAATTTTTGTTAAAACGATACCCAACTCCCCAGACCGTTTGAATGTAAACTGGCTTACTAGGGTTATCCTCTATCTTCTCCCGAATATTCCGGATATGGCTCATGACAATGTTGTAATCACCGGAATATGATTCTTTCCAGACAATATCATAAATCTGCTCCTTGCTGAACACTCTGCCTGGATTGTTGGCTAACAGATAAAGGATTTCAAACTCTGTAAATGTCAAATCTATTTCCTGTTTCTGTTTTCTTACCGAACGATTTATATCATCTATTTCTAATCCATTAAAACTCAAATTTGTTTTTGCATTTTCAATTACTTGAAATGCTCTTGCTCCCGTACTGACATAGGATATTATATGGTTGAGAATTTCTTCCTCTCTATCTTCAAATGTAAGTATTAACATTTTCCCAAACAATCACCCCCTTATAACAAGATAGGCATCCATTCCCATTGGTTCATCCAATTTTAAGTTCAGAAATCACTTCAAAACATTATTGAGTGCTGAAAAAAATTGCTCTGAACCTTTATAGTAAAAGGTTAAATCTTCTTCTGACACACCACCACTTTTTATGGCATCTTTGCTAATAACTACCTTAACAATATCTGAATCCTTATATGTGGTATATTCCATGACTTTTTCATAAGTATTTTCTTTATCAGGTTGCACTCTAGTATGTGTCTTTTCCTGATACAGCTCTATTACATATTCAGAAACCAGTTTTTCATCAAAGTTCTCGCATTCGGTCCATTCGTCCTCATCGAAAAAATCATCTACATCAGCTTGAGACTGTTGTTCTAATGTTATAACATCTGTGCTATTCTCATTTCGTATTTCGATACGGCACATCTTTTCTGTTTTGTTCCCACAACCTGTCAACAAACAAACTATTAATAATATTGTCAATAAATATGTCCTTTTTATCATTTTTTCTTCTTCCTCCTCCAATACTCTTCATTCATTGTTAATAGCCTATATGCTCGCCATATCCCCCATGTATAAATTGCAAAGCACCCACCTATTCCCTGTACTGCATCTCCTAACGCATACCATATATACTGCAAATCTTCTGGAACAGTCCAATAGAAATCTGGCAAAAACAGAAATCCTATTAAGAATACAAATGCGCCTCCTAATATCATTATCTTATACTTTTTCTTATTTTCCGCAAATGTCACTCTTAATCGTTTCAACACTTCGGCATCAAAGACCAATGGTTCTGTCCAAATCTTTTTATATGGATTGTCTGATATAACCATACTGATTATCAAAATAATAGCAACAATTATGATAAACGTACTAATCACATCACCAACGTTGTTATACATATTCATATAAGAAAACACACTAGACACACACGCCAGTAGAAAACAAATACCTATTTTTATAAACTTTGATTTTTGATGTGCCAGAAAGCTTTCTGCCAACTCATTACTGACATACCAACCTTTTTCTGATATATCCTCTCCCGGTTTTTCTTGTTCGTTTCCAACTAAATAGTCTAAGCTCACTTGATAAATCTGACTTAAACGTATGATTTTTTCCATCTCTGGATAACCATTATCATTCTCCCATCGGCTAACAGCCTGCCTTGATACACCTAACTGCTCTGCCAATTCCTCTTGAGATAGACCAGCCTCTTTTCTTCCTTTTTGTATTCTTTGCCCTAATGTCATATATCACTACTCCTTTCTCACTCAGCGTACCATTTTTATCTTGTGAAGACTATCAAAATACAGTTGCAACTAAGCAATTTTAAGTTGCAATAACTGTGATTACGGCTTCCATAATAAAATCAACTTACAAATTATACCATACAGTCTGTCATCAATCTATCGCTTATACCTCAAGGCACCTTTCTTACATTGGTTGCAATTATATACTTTCAATTTCGTTCCTTATTATTTTTAAGTTATTTATTATGTATCAATGGCTGCTTTTTCAACATCGCCTTCTGCGTCTTCCACACCTCATCCATAATTGCTTTCACTTCTGCCATTTCCTCTCCATAAACATTCCCGGTGCTGCTAATTCTCTTCTCAATCTGATTCAGATTTCCACTGATTTTTCCAAGTGTTTCATTGTATTGTCTTAAATAAGAATAATCCACATCATAAACAAATCCAAAGAGTATCAGTGTCCTAATGCAATCCGAAGCACTCTTCCGCTTGGACAGTTCCACCTTTCTGTCCAGGATTTATTTTTCATTATCGTTCAAATAAATTTTCAGTTCATTTTTTCTCGTTCTATTGGCTCTATCCTTTGCCATATCGTTCCATGTTCCTTTTGATCTGACAGGTATTCATCAGTGGAAGCATACTTGTGATTTCACATTCAATATTCTATTTCCTGACAAGTGATGAAAGATAGGTTCGTATGTTCTTTTCATCATCACATATTGCAATTCTTATCATGTTCCACCTCCTTTTTCTTTTCGTTTATTATATCGGAAATTATATAAAAATTTCTAAAGCTAATAGCGCAAGTGGACAAAAACCTCATTAAATACAACCTGAACAGCCTGAATTTACCAATAACATTCTCTGTCTTGCCTGTTCCCTTTGTTCGTCACTTAACCTTCTCGGCTTACAATAACCATATAACAGGAAAAAGCAGATAGATTGCTATTTGCTCTTTCCATAAACTTTATAAACTTACTTCCTGACTCTTGGTCTTTGGTTTCTCTTGTTCTACCTTTTCCTCCGTTTAGAGTAATACTTCCCACACCACACAATCCTGCACCGAAAGCTCTGCTTACACTCATGCACACACTTCTTGCACTGGTCATTATACTGTATCCTGTTTTTGTCATTCAAAAAGAACACCCACAACCTTTTTTCTTTTTTGCCCATCCTCGCCACTGTGATACCCTCCTTCAAAATGTTCAAATTGTGTAGCCTTTTTCCGTTTTTTATGCCCTCTAAGCGTGTCAAAAGACATGCAAGGCATATTTCCCTGTCACTTCATCAGGAACGGCTTAAATCGTCAATTTCCTGTCAGAAAAGGCAATCAGTGTTCAAACCGATTGCCCCCTCAGATGTTGTGACACTTTCTTATTCCGTCTGTATCTGCCGGAATGCTTCTTCAAAATGTGCTAAAGCCTTATCCCTTTCTGTCCGCTGTTCCTTTGTCAATGACGGTTCATAATCTTCAAATTCTTCTGTCCCGTTGACCTTTGCCTTATCCACAATCCAGCAGAATTTCCATTTATCCAACAAGTAATGATACAAGTCCTCTGCATTGTCATAGTTGGAATTATTCTCAAAATATCCGTCCATGTAATACTCCAGTACAATAAAGCCGAACCTGACATCATATACCACACACATATCTCCCAATTCATCCATCATGCTGCGGAACAGTTCCACAACCTTTGTACACTTTCTGATTTCTTTCTGTTTCATAAGCTCTCTATCCTCCATACCCTTAACCATTTACTGTTACTTTCTTTGATTTCTGTTCTTCCTCTGCGATACGCTTTCTTCGCTTTTCCATGTATCTGCGGTTATATTCTGCTTTTTTTGCCCTGCGTGCTTTCAGCTTTTCGTGCTCTGCAATTTCTTCCGCAGTCGGCTCTTTTACAGGCAGTTCAAACTTCCCGATAAAATTCAGGTAAATCTCCACTTCCTGTACCCTCTCGCCACTTGAATAATCCGCTTCATGGACAAGTATCTTTTCCACAAATTCATTCAGCATGGGGGTAGTTAATTCACTGAAATCCGTATAGCGTTTCACAAGTTCTATGAATTTGTCTGCCCGGACTGTATCACTCTCATACTTTTCAATCTCGGCTTTGGCATTTTCCATTGATATTTCAAGGGTGTCCTGTTCATTTTCAAACTCGTTCAGCATATATTCAAAACGCTTGTCAGACAGCTTTCCGCTGATATTATCCTCGTACAGTTTCTTCATCAGCATATTCAGCTCGTTTACACGCTTGGTATCCTGTGCAATTTTTCGTTTCAAAGACTTTATGCTCTCTTTCTGCTTGTCTCTCGAAGTGGAATATATCCTGTTGATAAATTCCTCCTCATTCGTAATCACATAATCACTGACCGCTTTGATGGTTTCCAGCACCAGCTTTCTTACAACCTCTGTCCGGATATAATGCTGGCTGCACTGTTTATCATAACTCTGTCTGCTTAAGTTATAGGTGGAACAGTTATACTCATCACGATCCGGTCTGCGTTTTCCATTTAATTCCCCTTTCCAATTTCTTGCCCTTCCTGCTCCGCCACGATGGTTATACATTTTCGCACCGCAATCGGCACAATACAACAGTCCCGTAAATGGATTGGCTTCACCGACTGTATCCGTCCTGCGGACAGTCTTTCTCAGTTCCTGCACCTTATTCCACATTTCTTCAGAAACGATTGCTTCCTGTGTATTCTTGAAAATAACCCAGTCCTCTTTTGGTGTCTTTTTTGCCCTCTTATCCTTGTAAGACTCTTTATACGAACGGAAATTTACGGTATGCCCCATATACTCCGGCTTGGAGAGAATATCCCTCACTGTTGCCCCACGCCACACATAAGGGGTTGCAGTATTATTGTTGGAACGGCAGGTTCCAAGTCCCCGCTTGGCAAGATAATAGGATGGACGCTCGATTTGTTCCTCTGACAGTATCCTTGCAATCTCATAGGGTCCTTTCCCCTCCAGAGACATCCGGTATATCCTGCGCACCACCTCGGCAGCTTCTTCGTCAATTACCCACTGGTTTTTATCTTCCTCACTTTTCCGGTAACCGTAAATGGCATTATTGGTGGTGTGTTTTCCCTCCATGCCCCTTGCACGAAGCACTGTAGTCACTTTACGGCTGGAGTCACGAATGTACCACTCATTCATGATGTTTAGAAACGGGGCGAACTCACTGCTCTCCCTTTTCTGATTGTCAACTCCGTTTGCAATCGCAATAAAGTGGACTTCCTTTTCCTTGAACATGACCTCCGTATAAAAGCCCACCTGCAGATAGTCACGCCCTATCCGGCTCATATCCTTTACAATGACTGTGCCAATGCTCCCGTCCTCAATTCCTGCTACCATTCTTTTCCAGTCCGGTCTGTCAAATGAACCGCCGGAATAACCGTCATCTGTGAAATGCTCTATGTTGGTATAGCCATTCTGTTTTGCATAGTCCTCAAGCATCTTCTTCTGGTTGACGATACTGTTACTGTCCCCTACCATTTCATCATCACGAGAAAGTCTTTCGTAGAGGGCAGTAATCTTTTCATTTTCTGCTTTTTTTGTTCTCATTTTTTATCCTTTCTTGTGCTTTTTTCTTAACTACCCTTTACAATATAATTCCTCTGTAAAGTGTTTTGGTGGCTGTGTGAAATATTCCGATACTCTGGTATCTTCAACTGTTATTGTCATGCCCTCGGTCAGCTCTGGCAGTTTCTTTACATCATCGGAATCTTTCTTATCTTCCGTGGTCTTATAGGAATTTTTGAAAAAATCCTCAAAATCTTTCCAGCCGTTTTTCCATATCTCTTTCCCGGAAACCTTGAAAACCATGCCATTACAGGTAAGTTCTGCCTTTGTGGAGTTATAAATATGCTTTTCGGCAGTGGCACAGAGCAGGCGGTTGGCGCAAAGGGAAAGTATCTTCATTTCACTCTCCGGTATCGCTTTTAAGTCCTGCTTTACGATTTCCATTGTCGGGATGATGGCGTGGTGGTCTGTTACTTTTTTGCTGTTCAACACTTTTTTCACATCCGGGTTGAACATGATATTCTGCTCAAACAGCAGGGAATTGAAAATCGCTTCAATCACATTTCTCGCTGTCCCCTCCATATCATCGGAAAGATACTGGCTGTCTGTTCTCGGATATGTCACCAGCTTTTTCTCATAAAGGCTCTGTGTATATTCCAACGTCTGCTTTGCAGTAAAACCAAATAAGCGGTTGGCATCCCTCTGTAACGTGGTAAGGTCATAGAGCTTCGGCGGTGCAATCCACTTTTCTTCCTTAACCACGGCAGTCACAAGAACCTGTCCGTTTGCACAGGCTCCTGCAATTTTTTCTGCTTCTGCCTTGTCACGGATATGCTCCGATACCGCATCCAGACCATTACCCAGGATATGCGCCACATAGTAGGCTTCTTTCTTGAAATTCATAATCTTTGCTTCACGGTCTACCAGCATGGCAAGGGTGGGTGTCTGCACCCTCCCCACCTTCAATGCTTTTCCACCATATAACACGGTAAAAAGCCTTGTGCCGTTGATACCGACAAGCCAGTCTGCTTCCTGCCTGCACAGTGCAGATTCATACAGATGGTCATACTCACTTCCCAGTCTGAGATTGGAAAATCCCTCTTTGATGGCACTTTCCTCCATCGAAGAAATCCATAAACGCTGCATCGGCTTGTCACAGCCTGCCATGTTATAAGTCAGGCGGAAGATCAGTTCCCCCTCACGTCCGGCATCGGTGGCACACACTACGGAGTCCACCCTGTTATCGTGCATGAGCTGATACAGCACCTTATACTGCGCTTTTGTATCGCTCTTAACCTCATGCTGCCATGTATCCGGGATGATCGGAAGGCTCTCGTATGTCCATTTCTGCAAGGCTTCATCATAGCTTTCCGGCTGTGCCAGTTCGATCAGATGTCCCACACACCATGATACGATATAATCATTTCCCTCCATGTATCCGTCCTTACGTTCTGTTGCGCCAAGCACACCTGCAATGCTCTGTGCCACGCTCGGCTTCTCTGCGATCACTAACTGCATCTTTTATTCCTCCTCATTCTCTGTATCTGTTTCCTCAGCATCCGTGTTTTTCATAAATTCTTCGTCCGGATCAGCTTCTTCCCCGTCCTCATCGTCGTAATCTTCTTCGTAATCGTCCTCCAGCTCATCCTCATCATCGTCAATGAAGTTTTCCTTTTTCTTCTTTGCCTTTATGACGTAAACCACGCCAATCACGGCTACCGCAGCAATCCCCATGATAAGATAGGAAAAGCCGGAACCATCCTGTTTCTGTACTGTGGTTTCCGGCTCACTGCTTTCCTCGGTACTATCCTCGGTATTTTCTTCCACTGTTTCCGCATCCTGTTTCTTATTTCCCGTGGCATCGGTATTGTTGTTGTCAAGAGCCGCATCCTTGACCGGGATTGCCGACTCCAGTGCGGCAGAATTTTTCGGAAGTGTCTCACTGTTATCGGATGTGGTGTTAAGCAGATCATTTTCGCTCACTTCCGTAAGGAAATATACCTTTTCCTCGTCACCGTCCCTGTCAATGACAAGATAAAACACCTTTTCCGAAGCCGTCTGGATCGTATAAAACTCTTTGCCCTGCTCCGATGTACTGCTTTCACTGCTTTTATCTGCACTGTCTGTGGTATCTCCCGTACCCGGAGACTTTTTCGTGGATGAAGTGCCTGTTCCGGTTCCCGTCTCGGAAATGGTATTCCCATTGCTGTCTGTTTTGGTATGCTCCGTAACCTGTGCGGTTGCGGAACTCGGCTTAGTTGCAGACGCATCCACCGGGAGCTGTTCCGCCGGATCTTTTTCATTGCTGTCCTTCGTCTCCGGATCGGTGTAATAAGGATTGGCAGTTTTGTAAATCTCCGATATATTTCCTGCATTGTCCATAGCGGAAATCGTAAAATACTGATACCCGGCATCAAACTGTTGCAGTCGGATATTCAATGCCCCATTCGTATGCTCCGTAAATTCATAGCCATTTACATAGATTGCCTTGATACCGGAATCCGTATCATGTGCCTGAATACTCAAAAGACCGTCACTGACTGCCGCATTTAAGGTAGGCTTTGTGAAATCAAAGCACTTGATATAACGGTTTTTCTCATAGGTCTTTCCCTTCTGGTCTGTGACCTGCACATAAATGGTGCTGTTCTCGGAAATCTCCACATACATATCCTCTGTGATGTCCGTCCAGCTTCCATTCTGCGCTACCTTTGCCTGCACTTTCTGGATCGTAAAGTTACCGGACTTTACCGTATCTTCCACTGAAATATGTACCTTTGTGGTATCGTTATGCCATCCGGTCGGTGTGGCGATTGTGATTTTTACACTGGGATTTACATGGGCACAGTCCTTGTAATCCTTACTGCATACCGCACAGCCCTTGTCCACCTCATACTGGCTGCACTTTTCCGTACAGGTACACTTTGCTGGCTTTGTCTCCCCGGTCGTTCCTTCCGTTGCGCCCTCTGTGGAACCTTCTGTTTTTCCCGCTCCGGCAGTTTCTTCCTTGCCATTACCGGGTGTCACCGTATTCCCTATATTGCCCGTACTTTCTGTATTTCCTGTATTTTCTGTACTCTCTGTCTGCCGTTCTGCGGTATCCTCCGCATGAACCTCTATCGTGTTTGTCCTGTTGGCAAAAAATGCCCCCATCGGCATACAAAAAAGCATTGCCGATAGCATAAGGGACACCACTGCCCTAGCCGATAATCTCCTGTTTTTCATTGGTCGAAACCTCCTTTTCCTCTTCCCGTTTCTGTAATAAATTTCTGACTTCATCCTCACTGAGCTTATTAAGCATCTGCAATCGCTCTGATGAGATTTTATATTTCCGAATGATCTTCATGGCTTCGGCATCCTCCGCCATCTGTTTCTGCTCTGCAAGGTCTTTTTCCTTTGCCTGTAGCTGTGCTATCTGTTCTCTGACCTTTTTAAGCTGTGAATTGATTCGTTCTACTGACAACTGATCTTCCTCCCTTTGCTAGTTTAATCTTCCAAAACTGTAAAAATGGCTCTGCCAATATGAGGTATTGATTGAAGTGTACTGAATTGGATCTCCGCAATGCACCATCGTACCGTTTCCGCAGTAAATACCAACGTGTGTAACCGGACGTCCTGCATTATAGGTTCCGGTAAAAAAGATAATGTCCCCTGCCTTTGCATCTGCCGCTGATACCGGAGTACACTGGTCATAAATGCCCTGTGCTGTGGTTCTTGGCAGGTTATGTACGCCGCTGTTTGAAAATACCCAGCATACAAAACCAGAACAGTCAAAACTTGCCGGAGCTGTGCCGCCAAAAGTATATGGCATTCCCAGATACCTGTTTGCTTCCCGCATAAGCGTCTGTACGGTTGCATCATCATAGGATTCCGGTGGTATCACATTGCCGGTCCCTCCTCCCGTGCCGCCCGTTGTTTCCCCATAAATGGTCTGTTCTCCTGCTTCAAAATAAAATAACGGGTTATAATACACCCCGTTATACAGACATTCAATATGAAGGTGGCTTCCGGTACTGCTTCCTGTATTTCCGCTTTTGCCTATATTGTCACCCTTTTTTATACTCTGCCCTGCGGATACATTTAAGCTGTCCATGTGGGCATATTTTGTGGTATATCCCTTGCTGTCCGTAATCACCACATAATTCCCATAATAGGAATCGTAAGCCGCTTCCGTAACCGTTCCGTCATGGGCTGCATACACGAGCGTTCCTGTCGGTACTGCTATGTC
>OGIQ01000388.1_pt1 | contig 14699 bp, 10 predicted proteins | sample 1571811 | NCBI WGS metagenome assembly OGIQ01 (sample SAMEA2582103, study PRJEB24529) | metagenome | biome: Human gut stool | place: China | collected 2011
CCTATACCACAGGTAATATTAACAAAGAAGATCCACCAAAGGGCACTGAATTGCCAAGTTTTCATGGCATCATTGGCTAGCATGCCATGGTTATGAACGTACATGGTGGATTTATCTTTAGTAGTTCGAGTTAGGTGTTTTTGTTGAGGTGCTTTCAAATAGAGAGAAGAGGCGCCCATAACTACGAGATAGATTATACCGAGGATAATGAAATTATCTACCAATCCAACCTGAGCTACGAGGTATTGCATAAGAGGCCCCGCAATGAGTGAAGCAAATCCAAAACCCATAATGGCTAAGCCGGTAGCAAATCCTGGGCGATTTGGAAAGTACTTTACGAGCGTAGAAACTGGTGTTATATAACCGATGCCTAGTCCAATACCACCAATGATGCCGTAGAAGAGGTAGAGTAAGGTAAGATTATGTATGCTAAGTGCATAGGCCGTACCGAATAATCCGGTTACCCAGAATAACATAGCGAGAAGGCCACTTTTTTTAGGACCTATTTTTTCTGCAAAGGATCCAAGAAAACCTGCAGATAGTCCGAGCATTAAAATGGCTAAAGAGAATGTCCATGTTGTTTGCGATAAGGTAAAACCCATATCTGCCATGATTGGACGTGTAAGTACGCTCCATGCGTATACGCTACCAATGGATATGTGCAGACCAATGGCTGCTAATGCAATAAACCAACGATTTCTCATAAGAAAACTCCTTTCGTATAAATGAGATACTCAAATATAGATAAAGAAGCCTTTGTTACGAGAAGTCAATAAAAAAGACCATCTGAACAAAAGCTTGCCCAGACGGTCGGCTATCACACGATGTGTGTGCTACTGTGCATGTAGTCAATTCTACGTATCCGTCAGCCCAGTAGGAATATGTTACTAATATAGCAATTGAGAGGATATATTGTCGGTGATATAAGTCACTATCGTATACTCTATGAAGATTTATAATTGAAATAAGGAAAGAAATCCTTGGATTTCTTTCCTTGTTTAGATATGATATAATTTATATCAAAGTGAGGCATAAATGGTTTCGACGCCAGACTTCGCTTCTAGATTTATTGAATTGAAGAAACGGTCTGATTTCTATGTCGGGCCTTTTTTCATGCGTCCACACACCGCCAATCCTCGAGTTGATTAGCAAAGGCTGGACCCATTTAGAGGCCTCAAGTTCAATATAGTGTTGTGAAAAATAAAAGTAAATAGATTAGAGGTTCCTAATAGTCACCTAGGTGACCAATAGGAACCTTTTTCGTTTTGTAATCGTTTTCATAAAATATGTTACAATACAGTTAATACTACTGTTCAATAGGGGGGACGTATTTATGAAACGTTGTATTACATTACTAAGTCTTGGTTTATGTTTAGCTGTACCGATGTCTTCACAAGCTATGGATATAAAGCCTCTTATACGTGTTGAGAATGTACATAATGGCCAATATGATGAGGCGTTAGAGTCTTTCACAGAAACAAAGTTTTATGGACCGTATCAATTCCGAGTATTAAAAGACTCTGTGGAGACTAAAGGGGAAACTAAAGATATAGATGGCAGAGCCTTTAGAACCTCTGATGGTATCTTCATGCATGTGAAGGCTAGATCTATCGATAATACAAATATCTCTTTAGATAAAGAGATTAAAAAAATTGTTAAAGATAGAATGATTCCTGAACCTACGGTAAAGATGGTATTGCCTATTAAGTATGATGTAACAGAGGTCGATAATGATGGTGTGCGCAGTTTACTAGCCGAATTTATGTATGGCTGGCCATTACATAATAGGACGGACATGGTATTAGTTACTGATTATGAAGATACTCGTTACTATTATAAGTTGCAATTTTATAGAGACCAGCTACCAAAAGGTGTTCGCATTGAGCAGTTACGCCAGATGATTATGGATGCGCAGTTTAGTTATAAATAAGGTGTATTTGATCAGATTCCCATATTTGTTTATCCTAATGTATTTAGTCCGTCTGTAATATTTAGCTGAATGGGTATAGTAAAAGTAAATTAAAAAGAGGTTCCTAATAGTCACCTAGGTGACCAATAGGAACCTCTTTCGTTTTGTAAGTATTATATAGTTTTCAAACTATTATAGAACGCTTTTACCCAAAGGGAATACAGTTTTACCGAATACTTTGTTTACAAGTACCGCACCGGAACCGTAGAAGCCCAAAAGGGAGATAAATAATTCAGACCATGCTGCAAGAGCGAAGAAGCCTGTTTTGCCGCCTAAGAATAGGTCTGTTGCTAGACCGAAGAATAGGAAACAGATTAGTAGCATAATAGCGAATACAACTTTATTTGTTTTCAAAGATGCAATAATACCAAAGATAGAGAAGATTAAAAAGCCCACAAAAGTGAATGCTAATTGTGTTACATCGAAACCTTTTTGAATTTCAGGACTGAAGGAGCCCATTTGGATCAACCAAACGCCAGCAATTGCAGACCAGAATAAACCGTATGCACCGAATACAACGGATCCGAATGGATTATTTTTCTTGAAATCAAAATAGCTTGCCATTAATTGGGCCAAAGAACCTAATAAAACAGCCCAAGGTATAATAACGGATGTTGTTGGACCAGACCAGCCTACGCGGGACGTGGATACCACAAAACATACAATAGCTAAACCTAGTAGACCAAGACCTGTAGGATCCGCTACATTTTCACTCATTTCAACTTTTCTTACTTCCTTTTCCATTTGTTCCTCATTTCTCCGTCAACTAACTACAACTACACAGCCAAATCTTCACATGATTACAACTATTGTCATCTCCTATTAAATACTGTGTGTACTGAATTGACAGATAACCATTGTGAAAGTACTGTCTCATAAATGTAACATATATCACAGTTTTAAGGCGATAGAGTGAGTCATAGATGTATGCCTATAATGCACATAAAGAAATACGTTAAAAACATATAAAAAGCGTAGAAATAATGAGGAATAATATTTTAATCTTATATATTTCTACGCTTTTATTAGATTTTGTATCTAATGTATATGAATTTGTTATAGATTAAGGAGGACAATGCTATCTAGGATATCATTTAATGCTTGTCGATGTATTTGGTGCATAGGACCTAGGTACTTCCTAGCTGAGTTCAATTATGAAATTATATTCACATAATCATTTATTAGAATTAGTGATAAATGATGTGTTGATATATGATGTACGCTGAGAAAATCAAAAGGCTTAGCGCATAATTTTTAACATTTTGACAAGCCCTATGTAATAGGCGTACCCTTTAATTAGAAACGTTTGTTATTATGTGATGTATTTTTTGTGTTGTTATGTAAAAGGGGCGTAGAACATGGAAAAGAAAATGGATCAACAGCCAAGCAGATATAAAGCTCTCTTGACTGCTGTTTTAGTAACAAGTACGTGCGGTTGTTTATGGGGTAGTCCTGTTTACGGCGAGACTCCTGTTACTGATGGTAATGGTAATGAGTATTTAGCTAGTGATAATACCAATATTACCGGTAAAAAGAATACGGTAACTAGTGGTAAAAATGCTACTATTGTAGGGGATAATAACACAATTAGTAAAACCTTTCCAAACGAGAAGGGGAAACCAGTTAACTCCATGGGCAGCGAAGATGTGCGAATTGTAGGTTCAAACAATATCGTTCAAGGCAGTCGCAGACAGCATGTTATTGGCGACAATAATACATTGATTGCTCGTGATAAGGGAACTGTTACGGATTATAAGCATAAAACAGGGCGGGAGCCGAATACGTCTGATTTGACAATCGGTCGAGGCAATTTCCTTCGTGGTAATGACACCTATCGAAATGAATGGGATTCATTGACCGTTATTGGGAACAATAACAAAGCTGAATATAGTGTGGAGTCTGCTGGCGGTCCTGCTGCAGGTATTGTTATCGGGGACAATCAAAATCTTGATACCATAAGAGATTCTGTTGTTATAGGTAGCATGTCTCCGGCGGAACAGGCCGAAAAATCAGAAAGTGATCTGAGGGATAAAAAGTATACAGTCGGTAGAAGTAGCACCATCATTGGGTATCATTCATCTAACTCATCCGGAGGCAGTGTAGTCATTGGTAATCACTCAAAGGCAAATAGTATATTCCAAACCCTAACCGGTCATGGTTCCGTTATAGAGGGCGGAACGGAAATGAGTCGTTCATCGGGAGCATTTTCGTCATCCTATGGTAGTTTTAATAGTATTGAAAGTACTTCAACTGAAAATGATGAAGCCGATAGTATCGGTAATACGATAACTGGTAGTTTGAATAGAGCCTCTGGATCAACAGGAACCATGATTGTAGGTTCTGGGAATGAAGTAACAAATTCTAAGGCTTCTGTGATACCTCTTCCTGAATTAGGGACTACTTTGGGGAACTTTTATCTTGAAAGCGCTGAAATAGCTGGCATGGATAAGATAAATGGAAATCATGAAGGAACCGTAGAGGCTGGTCGTAAAAACATGAAGGCCTATATGGCGGGGCATGCTGGTGCCGTATCTATTTTAGGCAATAGTAATAGCGTTGATTATACGATGCGTTCCCAAATATCGGGTACTAATAATGCGTTAAAAGGCCAAGAAGGGCACATGAATGTTTATAATAACATGAGTGGATATGGCAATGAAGGTAGTAACATTAGCCGAACTACAATAGTTGGGACAGGTAATAGTCTAAAAAATGGCGAAGACAATGTGGTTATCGGTGACTTTCATAAGCTTGATGGTGGCAAACATAATGTCGTACTAGGCTCTATGGCTTCAGAGGAAAAAGAAGTAACAAAGACCCTTAAAAATTCTTGGGATGGTAGTGAAACTAAATATACGGTTAAGGAAATAGTTCCTACGAGACGCAATACGGCTAATATTGAAAATGCTGTTATGCTCGGATATAATACGGATGTTAAAAATAATGGTGGTGTAGCGTTAGGTAGTGATTCAGTAGCTTCTAGAGATAAAGGGATTGCTGGTTATGATCCTTCTAGAAACGCTACCTCTACAGAAGGTTCCCCAACTTGGAAGTCCACTGCAGCAGCCCTTTCGGTAGGGGATTCAACAGGGGATACGGTTTTGACACGCCAAATTACGAATGTTGCAGCCGGTACTGAAGATACAGATGCGGTCAATGTGGCTCAATTAAAACGGATTGCCACAGAATCTGCATCTACTATGGAACACCGATTCAGTCAAGTGGATACTCATATTAATCAGGTGGATAGTCGAGTTAAGCGTGTAGGGGCAGGTGCGGCAGCACTAGCTGCATTACATCCACAAGAGTTTGATCCATATGATAAATGGAATATTGCTGCCGGGTATGGTAATTATCGTGGCGCTAATGCCATGGCGCTTGGTATTTTCTATCGCCCTAATAGTAAAGCTTTATTCTCTATTGGTGGAAGCTTCGGCGGAGGCGAAGATCTCCTTAACCTAGGTGTTAGCCTGAAATTTGGTAAAAGTAATCCTTATGCGGAGTATTCCAAGGCAGGGCTTATTAAGGTTATTAACGACCAAGATGAAAAGCTTAAACAACAAGACGAAAAAATCAATACCATGCAAGAACAAATTAATAAAATGATGGCTAAATTAGATCTTTAATATAGCTTTTTGTATTTATACACAGCCGACTATGTTACAATAATGTAATGTAGTTGGCTGTTGTATTATGCGAGGTAACTTATGACTGAAATTCAACTTGTGACCATCAGGAACCTCTTTTGTCGTGCAAGTAATTTATATAGTTATAAAACTATTACAAAATACTTTTACCCATAGGAAATACAGTTTTGCCAAATACTTTATTAACTAATACAGCACCGGAACTGTAGAATCCCAATAGGGAGATGAATAGTTCAGACCATGCTGCAAGAGCAAAGAATCCTGTGCGACCACCCAAGAATAGATCTGTTGAAAGACCAAAGAATAGGAGGCAGATAAGAACCATAATAGCGAATACAACTTTGTTTGTTTTCAAAGACGCGATGGTACCGAAAATAGAGAAGATCAAGAAGCCCACAAAAGCGAATGCTAATTGTGTTACATCGAAACCTTTTTGAATTTCAGGACCGAAGGCGCCCATTTGGATTAACCAAACGCCAGCCATTGCAGACCAGAATAAACCGTATGCACCGAATACAACGGAACCGAAAGCATTGTTCCTCTTGAAATCAAAATAACTTGCCATTAATTGGGCCAAAGAACCTAATAAAACTGCCCAAGGGATAAAAACGGATGTTGTTGGGCCAGACCAGCCTACGCGGGACGTGGATACCACAAAACATACTACAGCGAGACCAAGTAGACCAAGACCAGTAGGATCTGCTACATTTTCGCTCATTTCAACTTTTCTTACTTCATTTTCCATTTGTTCCTCATTTCTCCGTCAACTAACTACAACTACACAGCTAAATATTCACATGATTACAATTATTCTCATCTCCTATTAAGTACTGTGTGTACTGAATTGACAGCTAACCATTGTTAACGTACTGCTTCATATATGTAACATATATCACAGTTTTAAGACAATAGATCTGGTATAGGAGCTATGCGTAAAATATATAATGTGAAAAATGAAATAAAATTGAGTAAATAAAAGAAAAACCGTACAAAATGAGAAGTTTAAAATTTTAACTCCTATTTTTGTACGATTTTAATTTATAAATCTCTTATGTATATGAATTTGCTATAGATTATTGATAAGAATTTAGAATATATCAATGACTATACTCAATATATGAGTAGTGCCTTGAATATGACTAACCTTATTCTAAATTCTATGAAACGGTGTATATATTATTTATTTAAGGTTTCAATAATGCTTAGAATATCATCTGCTTTTCGGGCAATATGTGTTACGCCTAGTTCTTGATGGAGAGATTCCTCTCTAAAGCCCCATGTAACACCGATACAGAGTAGACCAGAGTTTTTCGCAGTAGCTACGTCAACTTCAGAGTCACCTACATAAATAGATTCGTCTGGTGTAGATCTTAGTTCTTTTAAGGCTTGGAGTACCATATCTGGTGCTGGTTTACGTTGTAATCCTGGTCTTTCACCAATGGCAACAGGTAAGCGGTCGCCAAAGTACTCTTTATTGAGTGGTGTTACACCTTCTTGGATTTTGTTGGATACGATAGCTAATTTATAACCTTGTTCACGCAATACATCAAGCATATCTAGGATGCCAGGATACGGTGCTGTAGTATCTTTTAGATGTTCTCCATAGTAGTTTTTGAACTCCTCAATATATGGTTCTAATTCATTATCTGCTACTGTACTAGGCAAACATTGACGCATCAAGTACGTTACTGCATTACCGAGTGCTGCTTTTACCTCTGCTAGAGATTTTTCCGGGAAGTTATGTGTACGTAGAACATGATTTACGGCGTTAGCTAAATCTGTAGCCGTATTGAGCAATGTGCCGTCGCAGTCAAAAACGATAGTCGTATATTTCATAGGAGCCTCCGATATTAAATCAATATGTACTTTTTAAGTATATGATAAATATGTAGAAAATCAAGAGAATAGACCTATTAGTTACTATAATTGTGTTACAATAATAAGGAGTATAAGTACAGTGTATAGGAGGCGTAGTATGACTGAAATACAAGCTCTTTTATTAATAAAAGCTATTCTAGAAGCCGCTGATATTCACGGTATAGAATCTATCTTGGCTGAGGATTGCGAATACATGTCCACAGGGCGTGGTACTATTGGCCGCAATCGTAATGAAAGTATTGAGTTTTTATCCTCTATGACTGAGTCTATTAAGGCTGATAATGTGCCTGTTACGTGCAAGGTGATGCATATTACCGATGTGTACGAGGAGGATGCGCTATTCCATGAGGGCCGTCATGGTTTGACTGTTTCTTATGAAAGCGGCGATAACTATGTGTACATGATTTTTGTAGATGTAAATGATGAGGGGCTCGTAGACCGCATCGTATCTAGTCAGGAAAACTATAGTATTGAGTATGATGATCTCCGCTTTTTTGGCGACGATGAAAGTGAGTATGTTTTTATTTCTGCACCAACTACTGTAAAAGATTGGATTACAGCTCTCAGCATATGGCTTGAAACCGGGAATGTTGCTGTCGATGATTTTTATCAATACATCGATGAAGACACACGTGTTGTATTCCAAAAGGGCGATTCTGAATCGATTACTCTTGAAAGTGGCCTTGATGTAGAGGATTATTTTGATCAGCTCATGAACCAACACTTTGATGCGGTGCCTCATATTATTCGCGATGAAGAAGACGGCCTAATTGTAACGTATGGTCCAATGAGCCTTATTGCGAGCCTAAATGAAGAGGGGGCGCTAGCCCTAATTAGTATCTACATTGATACACGAGATGAAGATGAAGCGACTGATGAGGTTGGTTATATCGAAGAGGACTTAACGAAGGAAACTATTATTGAAGAGGATCTATATTAGTCGATACTACTCATTTAATATATCTAATCTAATTAGGATTAATAGATAAAACTTAGGATTAATAGATAAAACAAAAACTACCAATTAAACATATATCTTTTAAACAGACCTTCTACTATGGAAGGATAAGCCACTAGATATTATGAATAACTGGTAGTTTTTTGTATTATTTACATTTCGTCATGGTCTTTAATGAGACCAGCTTTTTTCTTTTTCCAGTAGGAGTAGTAGAATGGCAAGATTACGATACAGCCGCCTAGACCCCATAATAATTGGTTAGTTTGAGCTTGGGCAAGCATCCATAGGGATGTGCCGATAGCGATGACTGGGATTAAGTAGCCACCAGGAATTGTGTAGGAACGAGCTTTGTTTGCCCATTTACGACGGAAGATAATTACAGCTAAACACGTTGGTAGATATTGTGTAAAACGAGATACCGCGCTGATTGCTGCTAGTGTTGTAAAGGAACCGGACCAGGCAAGTAAAACACTAGCAATGGCAGTAACGATAGCTGCTACATATGGTGCATTGTAACGATTACGTTTTGCCAAAGCACTTGGTAACATACCATCCTCTGCCATGGATGTTGCCACACGAGGAGCATAGTAAGCTTCGGCAAAGTTGATACCACCCATAGAGATTAATGTGCCTATTAATACGATATACATACCAATAGGTCCAACAATTACGTTGAATGCATCTTGTACTGGAGCCTTGGTATTTGCCAAGTCAGTACCGAGTACACCAATAGATACGGCGAGGATTGCCATATACAGAACGGATACGAGAAGCATACACATGATAATAGCACGTGGTAAATTCTTTTTTGGATTTTTCATATCTTCTGCAGCAATGGCAATAACTTCAAATCCTGTATACGCAAAGAATAGAAGCACTGCAGCTTGAGCAAATGATCCATCCACATAAGTATCTTGCGGGAAGACTGGCGTAAAGTTAGCTCCATTTATAAAGAAAATGCCAATTGCAATGAATAGGGCAAGAGGAACTAACTTAGAAATAGTGATTAAGTTGTTAACGAATTTTGATACGTTAACACCAAAAATATTTACAATGGTAAGACCTACAATCAAGATAAATGAAATAACATCTTTTGCAAAATCACCACTTAACGCCGGTACTGCAGCACCTAATGCTGTAGCAAAGCCAACGGCCATAGCCGCCCATGCAATAACGGTTACGATCCATTTTAGAACGCCCACTTCAAAGGCCCAGAAATCACCTAATGCATGTTTTGCATATAGATAAGGACCTCCATTACGTGTAAATAGGCTGGCTGCCTCTGCAAAGCAAAGGGCGATACAGCCTGCAATAACGGCGTCAAATAACAGGACGCCTAAGCTAGCGGAACCAATTATAGAATATGCTTTGTTTGGTAGTAGGAAAATACCTGTCCCTACAATACCATTGATGCCAAGGAGTACAATACTCCAAAAGTCAAATTTTCCTGTTTCTTTCATGATACAATCTTCCTACTATTTAGTTATATTTTCTCGAACTGCTTTTACGAATGCAGTAAATAAACGTTTTGCATTTTCATCACTTGTAGACATCATTTCTGGGTGGAATTGACAGGCGACTAACCAAGGATAGGATGGGTCCTCTAAACCTTCTACAGTACCATCCTTAGCTCTTGCTACAACTTGTAATCCTTTACCGACGTTTTTAACTGTTTGGTGATGATGGGAATTCGTAATCCAAGTATTGTAACCTATAGCACTAGCTAGTTTTGAGTTGGTCTCAATCTCTACAGTATGGGTACCAAGAGAAGGTGTTTGATTTTGAGAGTGTTTTATTGTACAGTTTTGATCATATTTTAAGTCTTGGAATAAAGAGCCGCCACGGTATACATTTAAGATTTGTAAGCCACGACAGATGCAAAAGATAGGAATTTGTTTTTCTTCTGCTGCTTTGATTAAAGCAAAGTCGAATTGATCGCGCTCCGGAAATACATCGCCAATACCTTGCAAAGGTTCTTCTCCATAGTGGAGAGGATATACATCATGACCGCCGGATAATAGTAAGCCGTCAAGTTTTGCTACCGTTTCGCGAGCTACATCAAGATTTTGGGTAAATGGAATTATAATAGGAATGCCACCAGTCTCCTCAATAGAACGAGGATAGTCTTGGTTTACGTAAGAACGCAATAAATCTACGTAAGGACCACCATTATCTCGTAAGATATTGCCGGATATGCCAATGAATGGTTTCATCATAATATCACCTCATATGTGTAAAAAACTGTACAACCTTATGTTAGTGTATCAGATTTTATGGATAAAAACACTACTAATAGATATAATTATAAGACTTATAATAGAGAAAATATGTTAAAGTTGATACATTTTACTATATTTTCTTTCAAGATATAGTTGTATATGTTTAGTGCGAAACATGATATGATAAACTACGAATGAACTGTGCGGGAGGTTTACTATGGTTTTTCTAACATCTTTACAAAGTATCATACCTATTGTGCTACTTATTTTGTTAGGATATATATTAAAAGGGCGGGGCATGTTTAATCCTACCTTTAGCGGTAATTTATCGCGATTTATCATGTCGGTTGCATTACCAGCAGGAGTATTTGTATCTGTATTACATCACCTACATACTTCTGATATATGGAATTTACGATATGGCATGTTAGTGGTTGTGCTAACATATGTTATCGCATATATCGTAGCGTTTATTATGATGAAAATGTTGAAAGTTCCTAAAGGGCGACGTGGTATTTTTATCAATATGGTAGTAAATGATAACTGCTTGTTTATCGGATTACCAGTGCAAATTGCACTTTTTGGTCAAGATGCGCTGCCGTATTTCCTGTTATATTACATCGGTAACACTATTTCCGTATGGATGGTGGGAGTATTCCTTATAGAACTAGATCCATTGCCAAATTCTGAAGTAGATTTTAATAATGGCTCCGATAAGATTGATAGTATAAATAATAGTTCAGTATCTACTGAAGGTAAAAGCAAGAAACCTAAATTTGATTGGAAGAAGTTATTACCACCACCATTGTTAGGTTTTTTTGTGGCATTAATCTTCTTGTTTTTTGAAATTCCTTTACTTCCAATTTTGCATACTACCTTGAATTACTTAGGTGATATGGTAACCCCACTATCCTTGATTTATATAGGTATTGTACTTCATGATGCGGGCTTAAAAAGCATGCGTTTAAATAAAGACTCCATCGGTGGAATTGTAGGACGATTTGTCATTTCTCCGATTATTATGTTCTGTCTGATTACGGTCTTACAATATGGAGCAGGCATTGTATTAGAGCCAATCGCAATCATCACCTTTGTTGTACAATCAGCAGGACCAGTCATTGCTGTATTACCAATTGTAGCTAATGAATCAAAATCTGATTTGCCATTTGCTACAGGTCTAGTTATGATCAGTACCATATTATTTGTTGTAGTAATTCCAATCATAATGGAAATTTTAACAATGATAGGTATACAAGCTTAAAATAAGGAAAAGATTAGAATAAGTAAATAAAAAATAGGTTCCTAATGGTCATATAGATGACTATTAGGAACCTATTTTTATGTAAGTATATACAGCTTATCTAAAGAATCTACCAACGAGTGGCATGCTAGCACCATCGTTTTTATTAAGACCTTTTAAAAGAACCATGATAATTACGTATAGTAGTAATCCTTCAATACCTGTGAGTATAAAGTTAGCCCACATTGGTAGGATGTCTATTAAGTAATGGTAACTCATGAATATAAGTATACCCATAACACCGGCACTGACCACGTTTTTCCAAAGCAGGGAAATATCAAGGAAGTAGCCTGTGTATTTTTTGATATAAATCAAGTTAAGTAATGCGGCAAAGCCAATATCAGCAACGGTTGCCCAGGCGGCACCGCCGATACCCAGCCAAGGAATAGCAGTCAGTGTCCAGTTAAGGATGACCTTGATTATGAGGGAAATCCCCATATTTATGACTGGAATACGTGGTCTGTTGAGACCTTGTAGAATACCTGTTGTTACTTGATGTACACCTAGGAAGAATATAGAGAATGCCGTGATTTGCGTTGCTAGTTCTGCCTTAGGCGCATTGTAAATCAGTGTAACAGTTGGGGCAGCAAGTACATATAATAGCACTGTAAATGGTACGGTTGCCATAAATGTTAAACGCATAGAGCCAGCAGTGCGATCATATATACCTTGATGATCGCGTTTTGCAAAGGCATGAGAGATAGCTGGTACAATGCTTGTCGCAAGGGCTGCGGTAATGATGGTAGCCAAGTTGATGAGCGGTACCGCCATCCCAGTAAGGTAACCGAAGAGTTCTGTTACTTCGTTCATTGGGAACCCAGCATCTAATAAGCGACGTGGTACGATAAGTAAGTCGAGATTCGCCGTCAACGGTAACATGATACTTGCTAAGGAAATTGGAATGGACAAGGTTAAGAGTCGTGACAAAATTTCTTTAGCTGATTCACGAGGCCCATCGTAGCTTTCACCAGTACTACTTGCCTTAGGTAATTTATAGTAGTAGTACAAGAGCACTAGGAAGGCACCAAAGGCACCTACACCGGCACCTAAGCTAGCGCCACCTGCCGCGGCCGGTAAGCCGTAAGGTAATAAAATAGCAGCAGCACCAAGCATAACGATAACCCGTAGCAATTGTTCTACAATTTGGCTAATCGCCGTAGGCGTCATCATTTCATAGCCTTGGATATACCCGCGGAAACAGGAAATCCATGTTACAAAGAATACTGCCGGAGCGAGCGCGATAATAGAGTAGTAGGCACGGCTTTCAGCAATGAGACCACTAGAAATTAACCAATCTGCACCAAAGTACATGGCAAGACTGGCGATAAAACCTGTTATAGTCAACATTGTAAAAGAAATATTGAATACTCTCTTAGCACCACTAAAGTCGTGTAAGGCTAATCGTTCTGCCGTCAAAATAGAGATGGCAATCGGCACACCTGCGCTCGAAATTTGCAATAGTAACAAATAGATAGGAAAGGCCATCTGGTAGATGCCGATCCCTTCACCGCCCAAGATGCGGGATAGAAGAATCCAGTTGATACTACCGATGGCTTTCACTACGAAACCGGCAATGGTTAAAATTAAGGTTCCTTTTAAAAATCCACTAGCCATTGATTATAGTTTGTTGGAAGAACCCAATACATTTTTAATTTTGTGAGCTACCATGCCTTTAATAGCATCACGAGCAGGTCCTAAGTATTTACGAGGGTCAAATTCGGATGGGTTTTGAGCCAAGTATTCACGTACAGATGCGGTCATAGCAAGACGAAGGTCTGTATCGATGTTGATTTTGCAAACCGCCATTTGAGCTGCTTTGCGAAGCATTTCTTCAGGAACGCCTTGAGCACCAGGAATGTTGCCACCGAATTCATTACATTTTGCTACGAATTCAGGCAATACGGAGGATGCCCCATGCAATACGATAGGGAAGTTAGGCAATAATTCGCCAACTTTTTTCAAACGATTGAAGTCGAGGTAAGGGTCGCCTTTGAATTTGTAAGCACCATGGCTAGTACCAATAGCGATTGCTAAGGAGTCTACGCCAGTTAGGTGTACGAATTCAGCAGCTTGTTCTGGGTCTGTAAAGCGAGCATCTGCATCGGATACGTTTACATCATCTTCAACACCAGCCAAACGGCCTAATTCTGCTTCTACTACAACGCCATGAGCGTGAGCATATTCAACAACTTGTTTAGTGATTTTTACGTTTTCATCGAAATCATAGTGAGATGCGTCGATCATAACGGATGTGAAACCACCATCTACACAGTCTTTACAGATTTCAAAGGAATCGCCGTGATCAAGGTGAAGAGCAATCGGTAAGTTGCTGTCTTCAAGAGCTGCTTCTACGAGTTTTACAAGGTAAATATGTTTAGCATATTTACGAGCACCTGCAGATACTTGCAAGATAAGAGGGGATTGTTCCTCTTTCGCTGCATCCACGATACCTTGTACGATTTCCATGTTGTTTACATTGAAAGCGCCAACAGCATAGCCGCCTTCATAGGCTTTTTTGAACATTTCTGTAGTAGTAACTAATGGCATGTTGTCCTCCTTGGCTCTAGAGCCTGTCATATCATGTTATTAATACTGTGACTGCTAGTATTTCTAGCGCATATGAGCTAGATAAAAAAACTAGTGTTATTGCAATCATATATCAATTCAAGTTAAGTATATCAAGAAACACTATAAAGGGCCAATATTTTTTGTATAACTTATGCATAAA